>Ga0335077_10001464_pt1 | contig 28030 bp, 36 predicted proteins | sample Lox_Sample_31_FD_207151 | JGI IMG/M metagenome (GOLD analysis project Ga0335077, IMG submission 207151) | Soil microbial communities from Loxahatchee National Wildlife Refuge, Florida, United States - Lox_Sample_3.1 | ecosystem: Environmental > Terrestrial > Soil > Wetlands | place: USA... | reverse complement strand
GCCGGCCGCGCGGTTAGCGAGTATTTTGAAGAAGCGGCTGCCGCGGGCGGTGACCCGAAGGCCGCAGCCAATTGGATCATGGGCGACCTGGCGGCTGCCTTGAAGGCGGCGGACAAGCAGATCAGCGAATCCGCGGTCCCGGCTCGGAGTCTGGGTGAGCTGATTCAATTGAAAACCAAGGGCGATATTACCGGCAAACAGGCAAAGGAGGTCTTTGCCAAGATGTTTGCCACTGGCGACGCTCCCTCGGTCATCGTGGAACGTGAAGGGCTTAAGCAAGTCAGTGACACCGGTGCGCTGGAAAAGATCGTCGATGAGGTGATCAGCGCCAATCCCAAACAGGTTGAACAGTATCGTGGCGGGAAGACGACGGTACTCGGGTTCTTCGTTGGACAAGTAATGAAAGCCTCGCGAGGCCAGGCCAATCCGGCAGCAGTTAATGAGCTGCTGCGCAAGAAATTGACATAGCGGTCTCGGCGCCTCAGCGGTAAAATCTAAGCGCCATGCTCAAAGAAGGCGACAAAGCTCCCGAAATCAAGCTCCAGACTGACACTAACGAGCCCTTCCAGCTTTCGAAGCTGAAGGGCCAGAAAGTAGTGCTGTATTTCTTCCCGCGCGCCGACACCCCCGGCTGAACCACCGAAGCTCACGAGTTTCGTGACGCGATCAAGCAGTTCAGCAAGAAAGGTACCGTGGTGCTTGGCATTTCACCTGACACCCCGGCCGCTCAGGCGCGGTTCAAAGCAAAGCACAACTTGCCCTTCACGCTTCTTTGCGACGTCGACAAGAGAGTAGCTGACAGCTATGGTGTCTTCAAAGAGAAGAACATGTACGGGAAGAAGGTGATGGGCATTGCGCGCACGACGTTTGTGATCGGCGAGGACGGGAAGATCGAGAAAATCTTTTCCAATGTCAAGGCCGCCGGGCACGCTGCGGAAGTGCTGTCAGCTCTTTAGCTCCACAATCGTCGCGCCGGCGCCGCCTTCGCTTTGCGGAGCCTGATAGTACTTCTCGACGTGCGGGCTTTCCGCCAGCAACTTCCAGATGGCTTTGCGCAGCACGCCCATCCCGTGGCCGTGCACGATGCGAACGCGGCTGGCCGTGGCCATCACTGCGCTGTCCAGAAACTTTTCCACGCGGTCGCAAGCCTCGTCGGCATGCTCGCCGATCACGTTGATTTCCTGCACCATCGGGTTGAGCTGCGGCGCCGGGCGGAAACTGACGTTTTTGGGAAGCTTGGCGCCAGCGTCGGCCTCAGGCAGCACCTCGATCACATCATCTACCGGCACCTGCAACTTCATGAAGCCGGCTTCCACCTCAATACGGTCTGGGCTCAAGATCCGTCGCACCCTCGCCGGATCATGGATACTTTTCAACCGCACGCGGGTACCCTCTTCGATCTTAGGCCTGCGGCCCAGTTCGCCCTGCCGCGCGTCGTCGTGCGTGGCCAGCACCGTAGTCTCGAATTCCTCGCGCAGCTCGCGTTTGGCCCTGGCGACACTGCGCTGGCCCAGCTCGACGGCCTTCTTACGCTCCGCCGTCTGCGCGATGCGGTCGATGGTGTCACGCGCCTGTGATTCGAAGTTTGCGATCACAAGTTCGCAGCGCCGTTCCAGTTCCTTCAGCTTGGCTGACTCCCGCTTCTCCCACTCCCGTGCCAGTTCCTTCTCACGCGCGGCCAGCGCCGCATGCATCTCGTCCAAGCGGCGCTCACGAGCGGCTGCCTCTTCATTTCTGCGATGCAGTTCGCTCAAGAATCGCGCGATGTCGCGGTCGCGATCGCTCATGGATTCGCGCGCGCGCCGCATGATGGATTCCGGCATACCCAGCCGCGCGGCAATATCCAGGCCGGCGGACTTACCTGGCAGACCTACGGCCAGCCTGTACGTGGGTGCGAGTGTGGCTTCGTCGAATCCCATGGACGCGTTCAGCACTCCATCGGTGTTGGCGCCATAAATCTTCAGCGCGACCAAATGCGTGGAGGCGAGCGTGAACGCGCCGGATGTCCGGAAATGGTCCACCATCGCTATGCCCAGCGCGCCGCCTTCCTCGGGGTCGGTAGCCGAACCGATTTCATCCAGCAGCACCAGCGTGTCCGGCGTCACGTCGAGAATCATCTCCCGGATGTGCGAGATGTGCGCGGAAAACGTGCTCAGATTCTGTTCGATCGACTGATAGTCGCCGATGTCGGCAAGAACCTGTTCGAAGATCGGGAATTCCGCTTCGCTGGATGGAACCGGCAGGCCGGCCTGCGCCATAAGCGCCAGCAGACCGATGGTTTTGAGCGCGACGGTTTTTCCGCCTGTGTTTGGACCGCTGATCAACAGGGTTTGACACGCGGAGTCGAGCGCCAGGCTGATGGGCACCACTCGTTTCTGGTGCCGGCGAAGGACGTCTGCAAGCAGCGGGTGGCGCGCATCCTTGAGCACCAGCCGCCGCCCGTTCTCCGGGCTGAACCGGGGCCGCACACAATCGAATTCGATGGCGAACTTTGCCTTGGCGAAGATCCACTCCAGCTCGCCCATGGTGATCAGAGTACTGAGGATGGAATCGCTGTAGCCGCGAAGACGCTCGGTGAGTTCGCGCAGGATACGATGCACTTCGCGCAGCTCCTCTTCGGATAAGCGCACCAGCTCATTGTTGAGGTCAATGGTTTCGAGTGGTTCGACGAAAAGCGTGTGGCCGCTCGAACTCGCGCCGTGGATGACGCCATCGATTTTTTTCCGCTGCCCCGCGATCAAGGGAACCACGAAGCGTTCGTTGCGGATGGTGACAAACTCCTCCTGCAGCACGCCCTCTTCACGGTGCGCGCGCAGAAAGCGCTCGAGCGATTCCTGTATGGCGTTCTTCTGTTTCTCGATATCGCGGCGCAGGCGGCCTAACGCCACGCTGGCGTGATCGGGAACCGAGCCATCGGGCGCGATCTTTCCGGTTAAGTCATTCAATAAGGACCGGAATTCACCGAGGGCCTGCGAGCGCTTGCCCAGCCGCGGGAATCGCTCGGTCACGCTCTGGAGAATCGACCGGGCATCCGCGGCACGATCCAGAAACCCCACCACGTCGGCAATCTCTTTCGGCTCGAGCACTGCGCCTTCAATGCGCAGCTTGTGAACGGCCTCGGTGAGGTCGGGAATGGAGCTGAAATTGATGCGAATGGCGGCGCCACGTCCGGCGGACTGGGGCCGGGATGCCGCCCGCAGGTACTCGGTGGCTTCCTCGGCATCGGCCAGCTCTTCCTCGAGCTGCTGGCGATCCGCGCGTGGCTGCATTCTGTTGAGTTCCGCGCGGCCCAGAGGGCTGGCAATGTAGCGCGCCATCAGCTCACGGAGCGCCTCGAACTCCAGAACCTCAGCGCTGGTTGCCCGCATGGTCATCGTTCCCGGAAAGCCTCCTCGATCACGGGCAGCGTGCCTTCCGTGATTTTGTAACGCGAGAGCGCCGTCCGCGGAACCCACTCGGCACGGCTCACGTCGCTCGCCGCTGTCAGCGAGCCCCCCGCGACCCGGCAAACGTAATCCACCAGCACGAAATGATATTCGGGCTCTCCGTGCACATCTCGCATGATGCGTTCAAAGATGGTCGCCACTCGCACCGGCTTGACCACCAGCCCCGTCTCTTCCAACACCTCGCGCCGGATGGCGTCTTCCAGTCGCTCTCCGGTCTCCACCGCGCCGCCGGGCAACGACCAGTAACCCTTCAAGGGAGACTTGCCGCGCTCCACCAGCAAGATGCGATCGCGGCGAAAAATGATGGCGCCCACACCCAGGATCGGGTGTGCCGGGTAGCGGCGGCCGTCCTGGGCGGCGCGGCGCTTAATATTGCGACGCCCCTTTGACATTGCGGCGCACGCGATACAGCGCTGTCCTGGCGGTAATGTAGAGCGTTTGGAGATCGGAGTCGCCGAACGCGCAGTTTGCCGGCTTTTCGGCGAGTTCGATGGTCTCGATCAGCTGGCCGTGCGCATCGTAGATCGCGACTGCATTGGCGGCAACGTAAAGGTTTCCTTTTTCGTCAACGCGCACGCCGTCGGGCACGCCGTTCACTCCGGAAACGACCACCCGCTCGTTGGAGGCCTCACCGTTGTGATCCACGTCGTAAGCACGAACGCTGTGTTCGTCGGAGTTGGCTACGTAGAGCACGCGTCCATTGGGCGAGAGCGCGATTCCGTTCGGACGGCCGCCGGGTTTCGCGACCAGGCGCAGTTCTCCTTTGGGCGTGATGTGGTACACGCCGTAAAAATCCAGCTCGCGAGTGTCCTGCTGATTGCCGAACGCCGGGTCCGTGAAATACACGTGGCCATCCTTGCGCACAACGATGTCGTTGGGTGCATTCAAACGCTTTCCTTCCCACTTGTCAGCCAGGACTTGCTGGTTGCCCTTCTTGTCCGAGCGCACCACGCGGCGCGTGCGGCTTTCGCAGGTGTAGAAGCGGCCTTGTGCATCGAAGGCGTTTCCATTCGCACCATTCGAGCTCTCGCGGAAGATCGTGGGCTTCTCCCCAGGTACGTACTGCAGGATCTGATTGTTGGGCACGTCGCTGAACAGAAGGAAGCCTTCCCGCGACCAGACCGGCCCCTCAGTGAAACGAAACCCACCCGCCACCCGGTCAATCTGGTGCTCCTCCTGACCGAACGCCGCGGAGCCCCAAATGCCAAGCACCGAGGCGCCAAGCTGCCGGCGGGTGATCGGCTGGCCCATCATTTTTTGGAGAGCGTGATTTCGTTGATCACTTTCTTGACGCCGCTTATTTTTTTGGCGAGCTTTTCGGCCTTCTGGATTTGCTTTTCCGTTTCCAACTTGCCCCGCAGCGTGACCACGCCGTCTTTGACCTCGACCTGAAGCCCCCCGCCCTTGACGTCGGCGTCGTTGGCTAGCTTGCGGATGACCATATCGTGCAGCGCATCATCAGACACCGGCTTGTCGGCAAAGTACAGCGGGCGGTTTGCCGGCGAGGGTGTTCTGGCGCCCGTCGGCGCCGTGAGCGCCACCGACAGTGCGGCGGTGAAGAAAATTGACTTAGATTTCATCCTTCCCGGCCATTGTACGCCAGTCGAGTGCGTCCAGAAAGGCCGGCATCTCACGCCAGCCAGGTTGTACTTTGACGTGCAGATCGAGGTAGATCTTCCGGCCGAAAAATCGCTCCATCTCTTCGCGCGCCAGGCTGCCGATGCGTTTGAGCTTCGAGCCGCCCGCGCCAATCAGGATTCCTTTCTGGCCTTCCTTCTCGACGTAAATGGTGGCGTAGATGCGAATCAGTCTGTCTCCTTCCTCCCATTTGTCGACCAGCACAGCCACCGAGTGCGGCACTTCCTGCCGGGTTTCGAGCAGGATCTTTTCACGCACCAGTTCGGCTGCCAGGAACCGTTCCGGCTGGTCGGTCAGATGATCCGGCGGGAAATAAGCCGGGCCTTCGGGCAGTCGTGACACAATGGCCTCCCGGAGCTTGTCCAGGTTCTCATCGCGCACGGCCGACATCGGAATGCATTCGGCAAAATCGCGCAGCTCGCGGTAACGGTCGATCAACGGGAGCAGGCGCGATTTGTCCTGGAGGAGGTCGATCTTGTTCAGCACCAGGATGACTGGCGTACTTGTTTTCTCGACTAGGTGAACGGCCTGCGCATCCGCCGGGACAAATTCGCGCGAGGAGTCTGCGACAAAAAGCAGCAGGTCTCGTTCTTCCAGCGCAGCGCGCACCGTTTCCATCATGCGCTTGTTGATCGGCGAGTCGGCCTCGTGAATCCCTGGAGTGTCGACAAACACAATCTGGGTACGTTCGGTGGTGACGACGCCCTGAATGCTGGCACGCGTGGTCTGGGGCTTATCCGCCACGATCGCGATCTTCGCGCCGACCAGCGCGTTGAGCAGAGTCGACTTCCCGGCGTTGGGTCGGCCGAGAATGGAGACAAAGCCGGAGCGAAAGTCTGCGCTTTCTTGGCGCGCCACGCCCTCACTCATGCGCCACAGCTTGCCAGCGCCGGACGCGCACCTGCTCGACGCGCAGCTCATCACTGGCCAGCACGTCAATGCGGATCCCATCGCGCTCCACGGACTCACCCGGCTGCGGCACGCGCCCCAACCACTCCGTCACCAGGCCGCCCACGGTTGTGGATTCAATCTCCCCTTGCGGGCGAAACTCCAGCATGTCCTCCAGGCGCGCGAGATCGAAACTGCCGGAGACGATGTAGCCGCCCGACCCATCCTCTTTGACGTCCGAATCCGGTTCGTGCTCGTCGCGGATCTCGCCCAGAATGACTTCGACCAGATCCTCCATGCTGGCCAGCCCCGCGGTATTTCCATATTCGTCCACCACGATAACCATGTGGGTGTTGTCCGCCTGCATCTCGCGCATCAGGTCGTTGACGGGCTTGGTCTCGGGCACGAATCGAATAGGCCGCAGCAGCTCGCGCACGCTGCGCTGCAGGCGCTCGTCTTCTTCCAGTTCGAACATGTCGCGCGCATGCACAAATCCGATGATCTGATCGATCGACCCCTCGTAGACTGGAATCCGGGAGTATTGCTCGTTGATGACGAGCTGGCGCAACTGTTCCAGTGTGGCATCAGCCGAAATGGCCACGATGTTGGGGCGTGGCGTCATCACTTCGCGAACCACCTTGTCGCCGAACTCCACCACGGATTGGATGAGCTTGCGGTCCTGCTCCTCGATCAATCCCTCCTCGGTTCCGGCCGAAATGAGCGCGTCGATGTTCTCGGCCGGGGTGGCCGGTTCCTCACCGCCGCTGTTCTCGTCAGCGATGTCCAGCAAGGAATAGAAAAAGTTGAATACGGCAGTCAGGGGCTTCAGGGCCACGGCTAGCGCACGCACCAGGGGGACCAGAGGCACGAGCCACGTGCCCGCCGACCGTCGATACAAAATTTGCGGTATGGCGTAGCCCGCAATCAGCATCAGCACCACGGACATCACGCAGGCTTCCAGAACCGGCAGCCAAGTGAAAGTGTGGCCGAGAAAACTGCCCAGCACCAGCACCCCCAGCAGCGCCAGCGTCACGTGCTTAAGAAGAGAGAAGGTCAACGCGCCACGGTCGGTTTCGAGGCCAATTTTTTCTTCGATGGTGCTCTTGAAGAACTCCAGTGCCGGGAGGTCGCGCGTGCGCAGCCGCAGGCTTTCCAGGTAGAGCAGCTGCACGGAACTTGCCAGCGCCAGGAGAAACACGGCAATTGCGGTGATGCCGACGAGCACCCAACTCATGCGCTCGCCCTTTCGATCAGGCTGGCGGGCAGGCCAAGCTTATGGCGCCAGGCGATCTCGGCGCGAGCCATGGCGCCGCGGTCGCGCTCGTGATCCATGCCCATCAGGTGCAGCGCGCCGTGCAGCATGAGGATGCGGATTTCGCCGTCAACGGAATGGCCCAGTGCGCGAGCTTGCTCGCGAGCTCGTTGGTACGAGATGGCGATTTCTCCAAGTCCCGCAGACGTTCCAGCGCTCTCCGCGGCCGGAAACGACAGGACATCGGTCGGGTAGTCCTTCCCCAGGAACTGCCGGTTCAATCTTTGGAGCTCGCGATCCCCGGTGATCAGGCACTGGAACCAGCGACCGCTCGTGACGCGTTCGCGCAACTGGCGCGCGAAGGCCTCGAGCGGACCCCGCTGCAGTCCGGAGGAAGTACGGCGTATGAGGACCATGGGCTCGGAACGAGACATGGGAACGCCCTCAGGCGTTGGGGACTTCCGCGGTGTTTTCGGTTGCCGCCGCAGGGGCCGGCTCAGCTGCCGCTTCGACGCCGTTGTCGATGAGTTTGAGGGTGAGTTGCCGCCCGGCACCCACCGTTTCGTTGTATTTTTCGTATGCCTTCACTATGCGCTGCACCAGGTTATGCCGCACCACGTCGCGCTCATCGAAATTGACAAAACTGATGCCCGCAATGCCGCGCAGGACCTCGAGTGCGTCCAGCAAACCGCTGCGCCTCCCCATCGGCAAGTCGATCTGGGTGATGTCGCCGTTGACGACCATTTTGGAATTAAAACCCTGCCGCGTGAGCACCATCTTCATCTGCTCGGCAGTCGAGTTCTGCGCCTCGTCGAGAATGATGAAGCTGTCGTTGAGGGTGCGGCCCCGCATGAACGCGATAGGGGCGACTTCGATGATGGAGCGTTCCAGAAGCTTTTCCACTTTCTCGGGCTCCAACATGTCATGCAAGGCATCGTATAACGGCCGCAGGTACGGATCCACCTTCTCCTGCAACGTTCCGGGGAGGAAGCCCAGCCGCTCGCCGGCCTCCACCGCCGGCCGCGTGAGAATGATGCGGCTCACGCGCTTCGAGAGCAGCGCCGATACTCCCATGGCCACTGCCAGATAGGTCTTTCCCGTGCCCGCCGGACCGACCCCGAACACCAGATCGTTGCGTTCAATGGCTTCCATATAGCGGCGCTGGGTGATGGTTTTCGGTGTGACCGCCTTCTTGCCAAACGTACGCTGCCGCCCGCTCGAAACCAGGGCGCGCAAGCTCACTTCGGGATCTTCAGTGCACACCCGGAGGTAACTGTTGAGGTCGCCGTTATTGAAGACGTGGCCTTCGCGCACCAGCGCGGCGTAATCTTCAAGAATGTTTTCCGCGCGCGTAACGTTGGCCGGTTCGCCTTCGATTTCAAGCGAGTCGTCAATGAGCTGCGTGTTGATGTTGAGGCCGGTTTCGAGGAGGCGAATGTTCTCGTCGCGAGTGCCGAACAGGCTTTCAATTCCGCGAGCGATGGATACGCTGACTTTCATTTAGCGGGTATCTGGATACTTCCGATTATGCATGGGTGGACGCGCACTCGACGAGGACAGGCGCGAATGCCGAACAAAGACTGGAAGGGGATAATACTTGCTGCCCGTGCTCTCGGGCTGGATCAACTACCATCTAAGAAAATTATAACAAAGCGGCGGGACGCCCTCAATGCCGTCTAACTGCAGCTCCGGAAAGCACTTCAGCCGTGTTCGTGCGTCGGGCGGTGCTCAAACGGCCACTTGCGCATTGAGGTGTACGTAGCGCCGATTCTGCGATGGTTCCGGTTGCAGCGAGAGGCAGATCTTGATCTCCATCTTCCCGTCCGGGCACTGAAAGGGAACCACTGTCCACTCCGCCGCATGCAAGCTGCTGGCCGTAAAATTGTGGCCGAAGATCACCACCGGAATGCTGAGGCCCAGGGGCCCCGCAAGGTCCTCGATGGAGTTCTTGAAATTGCCGATGATCATGTTCGTGACTTCGCCCATGGCATCGAGAACTTCTTGATCTACGCTTGCGAATTCCGACATGAGAAGCTGTCCGGAGATCTTGCGGGCCATCTCCGGCACGCACCAGATACTCCCCGTGCCCACCCATTTGCCTGCCAAGCCAATGAGGGTCACCACTCCATTGGTGGGCTCCGGCTTGCCGCCCTGGCGGTAAGCTGGCTGCGCTACCAGTTCCATGCCCAGCATGGTGGTGAACACCTCCACCGTAGCCTGGCTGAGGCCGGCTACGACCCGGGCTTGATCGAGTTCGTTTGACATCGCTTCTCCTGACTGCGGTCTGCCGCCATGCGCTGCGACCTCCGCTAGAAGATACTGGCCAACTTCTCCTTGATCTGATCCGGTGTGAACGGCTTGCGCACGAATCCCCGGGCTCCCAGTTGGACCGCTTCCATCACTTTGGCCTGGCTGCCTTCGGTGCTGATCATCAGCACGGGGATACCTTTCCATTGGTCGTTGGATTTCAGCTCGCTCAGAAATTGCAGACCGTCCATGTTGGGCATATTGATGTCCGACAGGATGAGATCGACCTTGGCCTGGGCCATCGCATCCAACGCCTCGCGGCCGTCCGCGGCCTCCAACACTTTCCCCAGAGGCAGGTTGGTCTGCGTTAGAACCCGCTGCAGGATCTTCCGAATCGCGGCGGAATCATCAACGATCAGTACATCCAGAGGCATGCCGTTCTCCCACTAGATAAATGATCGGCGAGGTCGGCCCGAAGGATTAGAGTGTCCGCTGAGCTTGGGGTGTCGGCGATCCCGGCCTTGGAAACCCTTAGGCCCGATGCCAGCGCGCCAGAAAGGCTTCGGAGGCGAAGTTCTCGACCTCGCGCTGCCATTCCGTCCGCCATTCCTCGAGCCGCCGGGCTCTCAGTTTTTCGAGCAGGCGGACGCGCCGGTGGGCGTCCACTACCCGGGCTTGCTGCAAGGCAATCTGCTCGGCGGATTGCGCCCTCCGGCGATCCATGGCGATCAGCTCCTTTTCCAGCCGCCGGCGATAGCCCTGCAAGGATTCGAGTTCGCTCCCGTCGACCGGTCCTGCCGCCAGCAGCTGGCGAGCCGCGCTCTCTCGCACGTCGCAGATTGCGGCTCGCCGAGCGTCCAGCCGGCTGCGCTCGGTAAACAGAACTGCCAGGCGCGCCTCCTCAGCGTGCAATTCCGCGCGCCGCCAGCTCAGAATCTTTTCCAGCGAAAACCGGAAGTTCCGCATGGCGGCTCAGGCCAGAGCGGCCGCGAGTGCATTCAGACGGTCGAGCGTTTCGGCGCGAGGCGAAGTGGCATGCGCGTCCTGGCGCAAGAAGTCCATCAGCCCATTCCGCACTCGAATACTGGCGTCCAGCCTCGGGTTCGATCCTGCGGCGTAGGCGCCCAGTTGGATCAGATCCTCGGACTGCTGATAAATAGCCATGGCTTCCCGGATTTTCCGGGCTGCCTCTTTCTGTTCGGGTGTGGCCACACGCCCGATGAGGCGGCTGACGGATTGCAGAATGTCGATGGCCGGGTAGTGCCCCGCATCCGCCAGGCGGCGGGAGAGCACGATGTGCCCGTCGAGGATGCCGCGAACCGCATCGCAGATGGGCTCGTTGAAATCGTCTCCTTCGACCAGCACCGTGAAAAACCCGGTGATGGAGCCGGACTTGAAGTTTCCGGCCCGCTCGAACACTTTGGGCAGCAGATGAAAGACCGACGGCGTGTAGCCCTTTTGGCTCGGGGGCTCGCCGCCCGCCAGACCGATCTCACGCTGCGCCATGGCCAGGCGCGTGACCGAATCGAGGACCAGGAGCACTTTGGCGCCGGCGTCGCGGAAGTATTCGGCGACCGCCAAGGCGACGAAGCATGCGCGCACGCGCAGCGGCGCCGGCTGGTCGGACGTGGCCGTCACCACCACGGCCCGGCGCCGGCCCTCTGCCCCTAGTTCCTGTTCGAGGAACGCGCGTACCTCGCGGTTGCGCTCGCCGATCATGGCGATCACGGTAACATCGGCGGCGTGATTGCGCGCCATCGAGGCGAGCAACGTGCTCTTGCCTACGCCGCTGCCTCCGAAAATCCCCACCCGCTGCCCCGCGCCGCAAGCCAGCAGGCTGTCGATGGCGCGGATGCCCGTGGTCAGGGGCTCGGTGATGTGTTCGCGCTCCAGAGCGTTGGGCGGTGTGCGGTAGAGGTCGTAACAGGCGGCCGCTTTGACCGGCGGCCCACCGTCCATGGGCCGGCCGAAACCATCCAGAACCCGGCCGAGCAGCCCGTCGCCCACCTCCATGCGGGCATCCTCGCGGCGCGCTACTACCGGGTCGCCGAGCCGCAACCCGCCGGTCTCTTCGAGCGGAATCGACAGCACCTTCCCGTCGCGAAACCCGATTACCTGCGTGCGCACGGGCCGGCCGTCAGCCACCTGAATCTCGCAGAAGTCGCCAATCGCGGCGGCCGGACCCTCCGATTCAACCAGTAGCCCGGTGAGGCCCACCACCACTCCTGAGCGGCGCACCGGATCGAGCGCCGCCAGGCGCGTGAAATACGGCTCGAGATCCAGGGGGCTCACGTATTCCCCCGCAACCGGTCCGTCAAACCGCGTTCGATCTCCGCCGCTTGCGTTTCCGCGGAGGCGTCCAGGGTTCCACCCTCGGTTTCGAAAATGGCGCTGCCGCGCTCGAGAGCCGCGTCGCCCGTGACCTCGATAGACTCCGCCCGCCCGGCCTGTGCGAGCGAGTTGCGCACTGCGGCGGCGTCGTCAGGATGTACGCGCACACGAATCCGTTCTGCGGCGGCGAGTTGCTCGATCGCGGCCTTAACCAGCCCGGCAACGGCTTGCGGATCGATCGTCAGCTCGCGCCGCACGATTCGCCGCGCAATGGCCACCGCCAGCCGCACCACATCCCTCTCCGCCTGCTCTCGCAAGCGAGGCCGCACCGCCGCCAGTTCCTCGATGGTATGCGCAACACGTTCGACGAGCGGGCGTATTTGGCTCTGCGCCGCTGCCCGTCCCGCGGCTTCTCCTTCGCGGAAGGCGGCCTGCAGCGCCTCCGGCGGCGCTTGCGCTAGGGGCTCGGCCTCCCGTTGCGGGGGCGGAGCCGTTACGGCCGGTGCGCCCGCTGCCAGCCATGCGATGGAAGGAACTTCACCGCCTTTTCGCCTGACCCGCACCCTAGACGACATATTGCTCGCCCACCGCTCCCTTGAGGCTCAAGACACCGTCGGCTTCTAGCTGCCGCACCACCGCGATGATCTGCTGCTGGGCGGCCTCGACATCCTTGATCTTGGTGGGGCCCAGCGCGTCCATATCCTCGCGCAGCATCTCAGCGCCGCGCTGCGACATGGACTCCAGGAAATGATTCTTGAGCTGCTCGCTGGTTCCTTTGAGCGCCACGGTTAGCACCTTGCGGTCGATCTTGGCCAGCACTTCTTTCATGCCGTTGGGATCGATCATGAGCATGTCTTCGAACACGAACATGAGATGCCGGATGGTCTCGCCCAAGGTAGTGTCCTGCTGTTCGACATGTTCCAGAATTTCTTTGCTGGTGCTGGAGTCCAGCCGGTTGAGCAACTCCGCCACCGCGCGCACGCCACCGTAGGATTCGCGGCTGAATTCGCCGAGCGCCTTGAGCTTTTGGCCGATCACCGCGGCAATCTTGTGGATGATCTCGGGCGAGATCTGGTCGAGATTGGCCATGCGCATGGCGACGTCGGCTCTCAGGTTGGCGGGCAATGAGACCAGCAACGCCGCCGCCTGGATGGGCTCCAGGTGCGAGAGCACCAGAGCGATCGTCTGGGGATGCTCGCTGTGCACGAACTTGGCCAGCTGCTGCGGATCCGCCTTCTGTAGCGCATCCAGGCTGATAGCCTCGTTGCCCAGGGCTTTGGTGAGTCGCTCGATGATTCTCTTCGCGGCGTCGGGGCCGAAAGCATTGACCAGCATGTTGCGCGCGTAGTCGAGACCCCCTTTGACCACGAAGTCGCGCGCGACAGTAGTCTGGTAAAACTCTTCCAGCACCGACTCGGCCTGTTCCGGCGTGATGGCGCTGATGCGCGCCACCTCTTTGCTGACCTGCTGGACTTCTTCTTCCGAGAGCAGCCGCACGAGTTCCGCGCCGGCCTGGTCTCCCAGGACCACCAGCAGAATGGCTGCTTTGCGCAGGCCAGGCAGGATCAGTTCGGAGGTTTTCTCGACATTGGCTATCATGGTGTGGGCGGCCCGTCAGTACGGAGTCTTTTTCGGTATCTGCTCCCCGATCCATTCGCGCAGTACATGCGCGCCTGCGGCCGCATCCTTCTTGGATGTTTCCCTGATCTGCTTGGCCAGCACCTCGGCCTTCTTGGTGGTCACTTTCGGCAGCTTGATGGCGCTCAGGGCCTCCTGCTCGAGCTGCTTCTCGAGCCGGGCCTGCTCGGCGAGCTGCGCTTGCACGCGTTCTTCGAGAGTAGGCTCGGCCTCGGCGCTTTCCAACGCCGCAGGCGTGGAAGCGCTGGCGCGGTGCCGCTTTCTTCGAAACACCAGAAACACGGCCACCGCTAACACCGCGGCTCCGCCCGCCACCGCACCGCCGATCTTGGGGTTGCGCAGCGCGTCCAGCCACCTCGGCAACGGCTGGCTGGCGGACGCCGGCGGCGCCGGCGGCGCTGCGGGTCCGGTCTCGGGTTCAGGGTGCAGCGTGGTTTCGAACGGAAGAGTCTCTACGATGAGCTGGTCGCCGCGGTCCGGTGTGAAGCCCGCCACGCCTGCCACCAGGTCATGGATCGCCTTCAGCGTCTCAGGCGCGGGCGGAACCAGCACGCGCCTGCGCTTGGCTCCCTCGCCTTCCCACCGCACCGCCTGGTCCACCAGTACCGCGAGGGACAATCGCCGGATCGCGCCCTGGGGCAGGCGCGTATGCCGCACAGTGCGGGCGGATTGATAGGCGATGTTTTCGGTACGGCGCGAGACCCCGCCGACCAGCGTTCCCGGCCGGGACGTGGGCCGCGGCAAATTGGAGGCCGTTCCCGGTACCCCGGAGGCGCCGGTGCCGCTGCTGATGTCTTCGCTCTTTTGCGAGCTCACCATGACCGAGCGGCTGGGATCGAGAATCTCTTCGCTCTGTTCTACGCTCGAAAAATCGCAATCCACCGAAACGCCGGCGTGGAACTTGTCGGCTCCGACCAGGGGCTCGAGCGTGGCGTTAATCTTGTTGAGCAGGTCGCGTTCGATGCCGTGGCGGAAATCCAGCAGCGCCTCCGAGGGCTCCTCGCCCGGATTGCCGGACCGCCGCGGCCGACTCAGCAGGTTGCCTTGCATGTCCAGCACCGAGATGGCCTCGGGCGCCAGTCCCTCGACCGCGCTCGAGACCAGGTAGCTGATGGCCGTCACGTTGGCGGGTGAAATTCGCGCTCCCGGCTTGAGCCGCACCAGCACGCTGGCTTTGGCTGGCTGGCGCTCTTCGGTGTAAAGGGACTCCTTGGGGAAGGTGACATGCACGCGAGCCTGCTCGACTTCGCCCAGGCACATCACCGAGCGCTCCAGTTCCCCCTCAAGAGCGCGGTGATAATTGATGTGCTCGGCGAACTCGGTGGCGCCGAGATTGGTCTTGTCAAACAGCTCGAACCCGATGCGGCCGCTTTTGGGCAGGCCCGCTGCCGCCAGCCCCAGCCGGGCTTCCGCCACCCGGGCCGAGGGCACCAGCACGGTGGCGCCATTGTCGGCCAGACGGTATTCCGCGCCGGATTCTTTGAGTTTCTGAACTACCGCTCCGGCATCTTCGGCCGCCAGCGATCCGTAGAGCGGGTGGAAATCACTTTCCCGCCGCCAGTGCGAAAAGCTGACCAACCCGGCCACCACCGCGGCGGCGACGAGCAGGATGGTGACGCGTTGCCGCACCGACAGACTGTTGACTAGGTTCGTGAGTTGGTTCATGTTCGGCCCGCATCAGACGGGCGTTAGGTCTGCATGCGCATGATCTCCTGATAAGCGTCCACCACCTTGTTGCGCACCTGCAGAAACATTTGGAAAGCCAGTTCGGCGCGTTGCGTGGCGAGTACCGTGGTATGCAGCTCTCCGCCTTCGCCCGCGAGAAATTTTTCTACGGTCTGGGTGCTTTCCTGCCGGATGTTTTCGACGCCGCGGATGGCATTCTCGAGCAACGCCCCGAAACCGGCCCCAGCGGCCGGGGTGCGGGTCGCGGGCGCTGGAGCCGCCGGCGGCGCCACGTTCGAAACCGATGCGAGAGGCGCAGGCATGGGATCAGCGGAACAGATCCAGCGAGTGATTGATCATGTCCTTGACGGCGGAGATGGCGGCCACGTTGGCTTCGTAATTCTGCGCCGAGCCCATCAGGTCCACCATGTCTTCGGCCGGATTCACGCGGGGAAAGGCCACGTAACCCTGCGCATCAGCGTCGGGATGCCCGGGGAGGTAGCGCCGCTCGGGTTCGCGGTCATCCACCACGATGTCGGCCACGCCCACGCCTTCCGGTCCCGCGCCCGCCGCCGCGCTCATCTGCGCTTCGAAGACGGATGCGAAGGGGGAGGCCGTGTACTCGGTCGCGAACACGGCGTCTTTGCGTCGGTACGGTCCGCCTTCCGGGGTCCGGGTGGTTTCCGCATTGGCCAGGTTTTCCGCCAGCAGCTCGGCCCGAGTCCGTTGGGCGGTCATGCCCGAGGAACTGACGGACAGCGCGGAGAACAGGCTCATCCGTTTTTCCCTTCCGTAACGGCCGACCGCACCATGCGGAGCTCGGAGCGCATCAGCTCCGTGGCCATGTGGAAGCGCAATGCGTTCTCCGCCAGCAGCCGCGCCTCGCGATCGACGCTTACATTGTTGCCGTCATTTTTGACCTTGAGCCCGGGCACTTCCACCGCCGTCGGCGGACCGCCGGCGAGCTGAGAGGTGGCGCTCTGAAATTCAGCCTGGAAGTCCAGGTCTTTCGTCTTGTATCCAGGGGTATCGGCGTTGGCGATATTCGCGGCCACCAGCTTCTGGCGTGCGCTGAGCAAGTCCATATACTGCTCGATGTGCAGGGCTACCGGGTCCAGCATGCCGACCGTGGAAGTGCACGCGCGTTGCCATCACGCCGTATTGATTTCAAATCGGATGCCGGTCCGGGGGAGAGCCAAAAACTTGGCGCAGACAGATTTTCGCCGCTGCCCGCCCAAGTGGCACCCGCTGGTCAGACCCCGGACTAACCGTTCATGCGCCGTTCCCGAAAGCCGCCGGAAGCGACCGTCTGCACGTACTCGAGCGCCTGCCGCGCCAGTTCGGGCGCCAGCGGATCGGGGTGCCGGAGCAGCGTGACCAGCAGACGTACCCACTCGAGCTCCTCGGGCCTCAACCCGATCATCGAACAGCGGCCGGATTGCGTGGCATTCTCGTGCATTAGGCCTCCACTGTCACGTTTCGGACCGGCCTGTGAATCTTTGAGCCGTTTTATTTCGCTAAGGCTGGCACGCCGCGCACAAAAAGTGCCGATGGATTCCAGTGGCCCCCATGCTCTGGACATTATTCTTAGTCCTGTTCGCGGGAGAGACGCCGGCGGGCAAGCCGTTCGCCGCCATGGATGCGTCGATTGAAAGGCAGCGCTCCGCCATCCGCAAGCAGGTCTCAGCCGGCGAGCCCGCCGGAGGATTCTTCATCCTGCCCCCGCCTGCGCCGCTGTCGCCGCCGGCCCAGGTTGGGAATCTCGCCGACTGTGCCGCCCTTGGCGAGCCGGACCTGCAACCGCTGGTGGAAGAGGCGGCGCATGCCTACGGGCTCAAGGCCGACGAGCTCGCCGCCGTCGTCCGGCAAAAATCCGGCAGCCGGCCCTGCGCGGTCTCGCCCGGCGGAGCGCAAGGGCTGATGCAGTTGATGCCCGAGGCCCTCGAAGCCTTGGGCGTGGCGGACGCCTTCGATCCGCGGCAAAACCTGGCGGCGGGCGCGCGTCTTTTGAAACAGCTTCTCGACGCCAATCACGGAGACTGGGACCGCGCACTGGCCGCTTATGACGGCAAGCCGGTTGCGTCCTCGACGGCTCAAACCCCGGCGCAGCCCGCTCGAAACGACTCTGGCGCGGCCGATAAGACTAAGTGAGGGGTCTGAAGAGACCGCCGCCATTCTCCCGCGCGCTTCCACTGGCGGTTGAGAATACCTATGGACGTCGCACCTTTGCATACCTCACCCCTGGCCGCGACGCCGGCTCCGGCGCCCGAATCCGCGGAGATCCAGGCCGAAAACCGCCAGTTGATCCAGGCCATCCATGCCATCAACGCGGCGGAACTCTTCGGCGAGGATAGCGAGCTGACTTACGTCCTGGAGCGTGGCACAGGGCGCGCCGCCGTTCGCCTGGTCAGACGCAAATCGCGGGACCTGATCCGGCAGATTCCCTCTGAAGAAGTACTGAACCTGGCGGCGGATGCCGGACGCGACGAAGGATAACTTCCTCAAGCGTCGTACCCATTGACCGATATGAGGTGTGGAGGCACTACGATGTCGACGCGAGCGCTGGAAGCGTACCGGATAGAAAAGATCGTTGCAGCCGATCCCATCGAGCTGGTGCGCTTGCTCTACAAGGGCGCCGTGGAAGCCGTCGAAACCGCGCGGCGATGCCTCGGTGTGCGGGATATCCGCGGCCGTTCCGCAGCGATCTCCAAGGCGTTCGAGATTCTGGGCGAACTTATCGTGTCGCTCGACCATGAACGCGCCCCCGAACTGAGCCGCCGCCTGGCCGAGCTTTACGACTACATGCAGCACCGGCTCCTGGCGGCCAATCTCGAACAAGCAGATGCCCCGCTCGCCGAGGTGCTCGGCTTGCTCGAAACTCTGGCCGGGGCCTGGAATCAGGTGCCGGCCGCGGCGTTTTCCACGCCGGTTGGCGTCCCCCAGGCTTGGAACCCGCAGGCCGAGCCCGCGCCCGCAGCTCAAGGCTGGAGCTTTTGAGTGGACGCCGCGCGGTTTGTAGGACCGCCTGCGGCTTCCACTTTCTGCGCATCGGATGCTTTCTGTAGTCCGGCAACCACCAACCGCGCCAGACCCAGTCCGCCTTGTTGAGCGAGCGCCTGAGCCATTTGCTCTTCTGCCAGCTCCATGGCGTGTGCACCGGCTTGATCCTCACCCGTTCCGAGCCATCCGCCTTCCCCGGACTCTCTCATGGATTTCAGAAGCTGGGCGATCAGCAGCGACTCAAATTGCTTGGCGGCATCGGCCACTCGTTGCGGGTTGTCCGGTGGTTTGGTAACTGCCGGGGCTACCGGCGTCAGGCTCGCTCCGCTGATTCCGTTCATCAAATCACCTCCAGCTCGGCGTCGAGCGCCCCCGCGGCCCGCAGGTTTTGCAGAATCACGATGACGTCGCGGGCTGTCGAGCCGATGGCATTCAACGCGCGCACCAGCTCCTCCACCGTGGCGCCCTGTTTGAGCACCACATTACGCGTCTTCTCCTGCTTGGCGGCGACCCCCACTTGCGGGACGACCTCGGTGGTTCCATTCCCCAGCGGCGCCGGCTGAGAAACGGCGAAGCCGGTTTGAATCTCGACCGTGAGATTGCCTTGCAGAATGGCCACCGGGCCGATCCGAACGTCTTTGCCCATCACGATGGTCCCGGTGCGCTCGTTGATCACCACGCGCGCCGCGCGGTCGACCGGGACCGCCAGCGTTTCCATCTCTGCCACGAATTCGGTGGTGCGGGATGCATATTCGGCCGGCAGCGTAACGCTGACGATCCCCGCATTGTCGGCACGCGCCACCGGCGTAGCGCTCGTTCCATACTTGCCGTTTACTACTTTTGCGATGCGTGCCGCGGTCGTGAAATCTGCTTGGCGCAGTTGCAGGCGGATGTGATTGTCGGGTGCACGCGAGGGCGCCGGCTGCTCCACGATCGCCCCGTTCGGTACCCGCCCCACCGTCGGGTGATTCACGGTCTGGCTGGTGCCGCCTCTGCCGGCCACAAAGCCGCCCGTGACGAGCGGCCCCTGCGCCACGGCATAGGTCCGGCCATCCACTCCTTTCATCGGAGTGAGGAGCAACAGCCCGCCTTGCAGCGTCCGGGCATCGCCGATCGATGATACGGTCACGTCGATGTGTGCACCGGGCTCGGCAAAGGGAGGTAACGTTGCGGTAACCATCACCGCCGCCGTATTTTTCACCTGAATCGCTGCCGGCGAAACGGACACGCCCATGCGTTCCAGCATGTTCGTCAGGCTCTGCAGCGGGAAGATGGTCTGCTGCCGGTCGCCCTGACCTGCCAGGCCTGCCACCAGCCCATAGCCGATCAACTGGTTCTCCCGTACGCCTTCGAGCGTCACCAGGTCTTTGAGGCGGACTGCCGTCAGTGCTACGGGCTCGTCCGGGCGCAGCAGCCCGGCCGTCAGGAACAGCAAAAGGGCAAAAGTGATTAGAGAGCGCATGGCTTAAAAAGGCAGCAGTCCCATCAGCAGGCGGTAAAGGATGAACGGCCGGCGCACGGCATCATTCACCACGCCCTTGCCGTTCAGCCGGATCTCCATCTGGCCCAGGTGATCACTGCGTACCACGTTGCCTGTCGACAGATCGACCGGCCGGACCACGCCGCGCACCGTGACCGCCTGGTGCTCGGAATTCACCTGGATGTCCTTGGATCCCTCGACGACCAGGTAACCGTTGGGCAGCACGTGGGTCACTCGCGCGGTCAGCGTGGTGGTGAGCGTGACGTTGCGGCTGGTCGTGCCTGAGCCATCGAGCGTCGATTTTCCGCTCACGTTCGCCAGATTGGCCCAGGGTCCGCCCGCGTTCACCTTGCCTGCGAGCGCGTTAATCGAGGCGGTGGCAGCGGAAGTGCGCGCCGTCTTGGTGGCACCGCTCGCCACCGCCGAGGCCTGCTCGGCCACCAGGATGGTCACAACGTCATCCACGCGGCTGGCGCGCAGCTCGCGGGTCAGGTCGAGGAGAGCGGCATCAGGCGACCAGATCGAGCCGGGCGAAGTTTGCGCCGATGCGCCCGTATGACTCCGTGTGGCCTCTTCGACGTAGCGGTCGAGCGCGGTCGGTTCCGGCGCTTTGGGCTTCTTGGAGCTGCCGGCCAGCGCCGTGCATGCCAGCAGAAACAACATGAGCTTCGACGGCATTCTAATTCTCTCCTTGTGGGGCTGCACCCATCGTCACTTTGCCGGCACTCTCCACGCGCGCACGCAACGTTTTTCCGGTCGCCGGGTTGCGCACCGGAATCCAGTCTCCGCGGCGGCCAACCGCTGCCGCCCGGCCTTCGAAGCTCAGCCGCGCCTGGCCGCTCGAAACCTCTACCGCGACCTGGTCCCCGGTGTGAATCTCTGGAGAAGCCTGCAACTGCCCTGGAAAGATGGGCGCACCTGCGGCAATCGAGCGGCGCGCCACCTGCCCCACGACGTCATCGAGCGATGCCGCTGGCTGCGGCCCGAAAGGAAACGCGTCTACTTCCTCCATAGCCACCTGCTCGCTCCGGATGGGCTTTCCCGCAGGCAGTCCGGCAATCGCCACCACCCGCTGCTGGCGCACCAGGATGCGCACGCGCGCCCAGACCGCGAAGCGCCGGTTCGATCCATATTGCACGTATCCGCGCCAGATCCCTTCGCCCGAGCGAAACGCCGCCATCCCTCCCCGCGGGAATTGCACCTGGCCGTGCGGAATTGCGATACGGCTCCAGTCCAGCAGTTCGATGCGCGCCTGCGGATTGCCGGCGGCGGCGCGCAGCGCGGCCTCGAGCCGTTCGGGCTTGAGCGGTTCGGTGGCGCGCTCGACGCAGATCGGGTCCTGTTGACCCGCGACTCCTCCATAGCGGGAGATTATCCGCGCGAGTTCCGCCGCATGAAAAATGCGGTGCGCACTTGGCGCGGGGGAGTAGCCCACCTCCGCATCCGGTGCCAGGGCGGCGAACGCCGCCGAGGCGGGCGCCAGATCGTGCGCCAGGATCCGATCTCCATCCACCGCCACGCAGGAGGCAGCGGCCGCCACCAGGATCGCCATCATTGCCTTAGGTTGTTGACCATCTGATACATTTCGTCGGAGGCCTTCACGACTTTCGAGTTGGCCTCATAAGCCCGCTGCGCCACGATCAAGCTGATAAACTCCTCGACTACGCTCACGTTGGATTGCTCGATATATCCCTGCTGCAGCGTGCCCATGCCTTCCTGCCCACCGGGGTTGCCCACCGTCGGATCGCCGGAAGCGTCCGTTGGCAGATACAGGTTGCGCCCGATGCTGTTCAGTCCGGCCGGGTTGGGGAAGTTGGCGAGCTGGATCTGCCCGGCGAGCTGCGCCGCGGTCTGGTTGGGCAGCGAGTAGCTGACCGTGCCGTCAGTGGCGATGGTGATGTTTTGCGCATCGGCCGGCAGCGTGATCTGCGGCTCGATCGGGTCGCCGTCGCCGGTCACCACGTTGCCATCCCGGTCCAGGTGGAACGAGCCCGCCCGGGTGTATGCCAGGTCGCCTGCGGGCCTGCGGACCTGGAAGAACCCCGGACCCTGGACCACCACGTCGAGCGGGTTCTCGGTTTGCTGGAAGTTGCCCTGCGTGAAGATGATTTCATTCGAGGATGTGCGCGTTCCCAGGCCCACCTGCAGGCCCGTGGGCACCACCGTCTGCTGCCCCGCGGACGTGCCCGGCTGAATCATGTTCTGATACAGCAGGTCGGTAAACTGCGCGTGCCGCGCCTTGAAGCCGGTGGTGTTGGAATTGGCCAGGTTGTTGGCGATACTGTCTACGTTCAACTGCTGCGCCGTCATGCCGCTGGCGGCGCTGAATAGGGCTCGGATCATGTGAAATACCTCCTGAAATTTCGTCGGGCGCGGACTGCGCTAGGACACGCGCGCCACTTCCTCCACGGCTTTGCGATTCATCTCGCCGCCCAGCGACGCTGCTTTCTGCAACATCTCGAACTGGCGCATCACGCTCACCAGGCGTACGGCGGCTTCGGAGCTCGAAGCATTGGAGTTTTCGAGCTTTCCTTGTTGCACCTCGTAGCCGGAGGCGGGCGCCGCGCTGGCGCCTTCCGCCGGCCGGAAATAATTATGGCCTTGTTTGCCCAGCGCCGCGTGGTCGGCGAAATCGACGATGGCAATCTGCCCGGCGGTTTGGCCGTCCTGGCGCACCGTGCCGTCGGGCGAGATCTCGACCGGCGACTCCGTTGACAGCTCGATCGGGTTGCCATCCACACCGCGCACGGCGTATCCGTCCGCGGTGACGAGCTGGCCCGCCGCCGCGGAAACCCGAAAGCTGCCGTCCCTCGTGTAGAGCTGGCCTGAGGGTCCATTTACGGAAAAGAATCCCTTGCCTGCCAGGGCCAGATCCAGCGGGTTGCCGGTCGGACGGAGTTCGCCTTGCGAGAAATCCGTCCAGGGCCGCTCGATTAACGGAAGAGTGTCTGGGCCGGAGATCACGCCGGCGGCTTCGGGCGCCGCATACAAGCTGTAGAACTCGCGATCGGCCTTGTAGCCGCTGGTCGAGGCGTTGGCAATGTTGTTGGCCAGCATGTCGAGCGATTCCATGCGCGACCTGAGACCGCCGGCGGCTGAAATGGTAAGTGGGTCCATGGGAGCTCCGCCTGGGGAAGAGCAAATGCCTGACCGAAGCGAGGCAGCATCATAACTGTCTAAAAATTCACGGGCTGGTGCCGAAGAGAAGGATAGAGCGAGGCGCCAAGATCCTGTCGAACCGGCGCGAGCGGCATGATCTTGCCGCGCGCCCCCTCCTCTAACCAGATGAAAAAAGGGTCTTGCCCCTTTGGCTTGCCATCTGCAATACCCCCAGCGTGAACATCTCGGCGCCTCCCTCGACCGCGCTCCCCATGGCGCCGGCCTCCCGTCCGCCAGCCGGTGCGGCACCGGAGTCCGGAAGAGGTCTGCCAGCCGGGCTCGGGCCCACGCCATCGTCTGCGGCTCGAGCGAAGCCGCGTGCCAGTGATCGGAGCCATCCGGATGTTGCGCCTGGTTCCACTGCTGGTGTGCCGGCAGCGCCCGCGCTCACGAATGATTCTTCTCCCACGGCATTCTCTGCCGTGCTGGGCAGCTTGTCGAAACCACTGCTCGCAGACCTTGACATTCCGGCAAGCCGCAGCGAGTCGCCCACCCCCGTCAGGCAAGCCCTGCCGTTAATGCCTGGCGCAGAAGCCGCCACTCAGGGCGCCGTGTCGCTTCTCCAAGATGGGAAGCCCGCCCCATTCGTCTTAGAAGCATCGATTTCTCTGCCGCGACCGCCGGACGTGACCGTGGAACCTGCGTTGCCTGCAGCGCAAGCGGCGACCGCGGCATCTCCAAACTCGGCATCCCTATCCCTCTCGGCAGCATCTGCTGCCCTCGGTATGAGTGCCACCCAACCGCTGCCGGCTCTCGTGTTGCAACCCTCCGTTCCGCGCCGGCTCCCGCCGGGTTCTACCACCGAGAAGCAAGATCGGGTTCCGCTCGCAGGATACGATGCACCGGCTCCGCCCGCCACCAGCATTGTTCCCGCTGCCGCTTCGGTACTGGTAGCCGAAACAGCGCCTTCGGGAATTGTCGACCACCCGTTCGAGTTGCCGAAGACAGGGTCTTCAGTAGAGATGCCATCCGGTGGAAACGATGCCATGCGCCCGGTCCCGGCGCCCCACACACTCGCCTTCGCGGCGCGGTTGGTTGAGCAGCCCGCAAGCCAGGCTGGGCCAGACGAGGTTCGCACTCCGCCGACGGCACCCGACGCAACTGAAGCGATGCGCCCGATCTCGCCGCCGCGCTCGCTCGCGTTCGAGGCGCCATGGGTTGAGGCGCCCGCAAACGAAGCTGGGCCAGACGGGATCCGCAGTGCTTCGACCGAAACGGCGTCCGCCGGCGGAAACGACGCGATGCGCCGGGTGCCGTCGCCGCACGCGAACCCGCTCGAGGCGCGATGGGTCGCGCCGCCGGTTGCCGAGGGTGTGCCGGCCGACATCCGCACTCCGCAGACGGCGGTAGCAGCGGAGTCTGAGACCACGCCTCCCCTCGCGGTTGGACTGGCAACCCAAGACGCTGCGGTTCCCGCCGCGCCGCCCGCGCCCACGAATGTCGCACCGCCTGCGTTTCAGGACGCTTTATCCTCTTCACCGCAAACTGCGCGGCCAGAACATCCTGACACTCCAGGCAACCCGCCCGCCGAGGTCCAGGCGCCAGCGGTGCAGCGCGAGGATGCGGACCGCCTAGCTTCGTCGCCGAGAGTCGTGCGGCGAGACAACCCCCTGAATTTCGACAAAGCCGGCAGCTCGCCAGCCCTGGAGCGCGATAGCGCCCAGCACGCTGCGGCGCTCGAGACGCCACCGTACCGGGCGCCTCAAGCCGCGGCCGCGCCACCCGCCAAGGCGGACGATCCCGCCACGGCGCAACTCCTGAGCAGCATGGAACCGCGACAGGCGGCGGCTCCCGGGCCGGCGCACAACATCTCGGTCCGGCTTTCCACGGACCAGAATCCGGCGGTCGAAGTGCGCGTCATGGACCGGGGAGGGGAAGTGCGTGTCGCCGTGCACTCGCCGGACGCCGCTACTTTGGAGTCGGTTCGGGCCGGTCTGCCGGACCTGGTAGCCCGGCTCGGGCAGAGAGGTTATGAAACCGAGACCTGGCATCCTCCAGCCGGACCGTCATCGTCCTCCAACCATGACCAGCGCGAGTCGGGCGGCGCCTTCGGCCGCGGAGGGCAGCAGGAGCAGCCGGGTGGCGAGCAGCAGCGCCCTCCACAGCGCCAGCAGCAGCCGGCCTGGGTAGAAGAGCTGGAAAAGAACTTGAATCACACCACAAACAGGAGTCCATTTACATGGCCACCGCAGTCAACCCGCTGACGTCACCCATCGCCTCACAGAACGGTACCCAGACATCATCTCCGGGCCAAACCGCTGACCCATTGGCTAACGAGCAGACGTTTCTCAAACTGCTGGTGTCCCAACTCGAGAACCAGGATCCGGAAAGTCCTCAGGACCCCATGCAGTTTGTGACCCAGCTCGCGCAATTCACTCAGCTTGAGCAATCCATCGCCATGAAACAGGATCTGGACGGGATCAAGCAGGATCTCGATCCGAACGCGCAAAACAGCGCGCCGCCGTCGAACACGCCGGCGCCATAGCCCATCAAGAACAAAAGGTAAAGGAGACTCACAACCATGCCGTTTACTTCGTTTTCCTCCGCACTATCCGCGCTCAACGCCAACACTACGGCCATTGATGTGGTCGGCAACAACCTCGCCAACCTGAGCACCACGGGATTCAAAGCCAGCGCCGTTGCGTTTCACGATCTGGTGACGCAGTCGCTGGGCGCCGGTCTGGGCGAGACCCAGGTGGGCTTCGGCACCGGAGTGCCGCTAACCACCCGCCAGTTCACGCAGGGCGCTCTGCAGGCCACCTCCGGCGTCCTCGACGCCGCCATTCAGGGCGACGGGTTTTTCGTGTTGCAGGATTCCTCCGGCGCGCAATTGTTTTCGCGTGCGGGCAATTTCCAAGTGGACGCGGAAGGCCACCTGTTAAGTGCGGCGGGGGACTCCGTGCTGGGCTGGACGCAGATCAACGGCCAGGTCAACACCAACGGTCCGATCGGGGCCATCACCGTGCCGGTAGGCACCCTGCAGGCGCCCCGGGCTACTTCGACGTTTTCTCTGGACATGAACTTGAACGCCGCGGCCGCCGTGGGTTCAACCGATGGCACGTTCTCCTATCCCATGGAAGTCATCGACTCTCTGGGCACCTCGCACGTGCTGACCATCACGTTCAACAAGACGGGCGGCGGCGCCTGGGATTACTCGGTGAGTATTCCGGGCGAAGACCTGACGGGCGGTACCGCCGGCACGCCTTCCGTTCTGACCACGGGCCAGCTGACCTTCGATTCTTCGGGTAATCTCACCTCTCCGGATGTCACCGGCCGGCTCATCAATATTCCGGCCACCGGGCTGGTCGACGGAGCGGCGGATTTGAACGTGAACTGGGATCTGTACGATGCCAGCAACGCACCCCGCCTGACGCAGTTCGCGCAGATCTCCGCGGTGTCCTCGAACGGTCAGGACGGCCAGCCGGCGGCGCAACTGGTTCGCGTGGGACTCTCCGACGGCGGCAACATCCTGGCTCAGTATTCTAACGGCCAGCAAACCGTCGTGGGGCAGCTCGCCATGGCCGGAATCCGCAACCCCGAGTCCCTCATCGCGGTCGGCGACAACAACTTCCAATCGAGCTCGCTCACAGCCACGCCGGCCATCGGCGTTCCCAACACCGGAGGACGGGGCAAAATTCTGGGCGGCGAGCTCGAAGCTTCGACCGTCGACATCGCCAAGGAGTTCACCAACATGATCGTCTACCAGCGCGGGTATGAAGCCAACGCCAAGGTGGTGAACACCGCCGATCAACTGAGCCAGGACACCATGAACCTGATCCGCTAACTCAGCGTGTAGCCGGGAACTCAGGCAATGGCCCTAAACGAAGTCACGCGTTTTGCCGATGTACCCATTGAGGTCGAGGTCGAACTTGACCGCCGGGTGCTCTCGGTTCGGGAGATTCTGGATCTGGAAGAGGGCAGCGTGATCGGCATGACCCGGTCGGCGGGAGAGAACATCGACCTCTACGTGGGCGGCAAGCTGGTGGGCTACGGCGAGATCGTGCTGATTGAGAGCCGCATCGGCGTCCGCATCACGGATTTCAACATCGAGGATTGATCTGTGGAGATGACGGATCCCATGCCGGCGGTGCTCGGCGTTCTGGCGGTGATGGCGGCGGCCCTGTGGTGGCTGCGCAAGAAAGGGGCGCTGCGCTTCTTCTGCCCGCAGGTGCGGCCGCGGGTGCGGCGCCTGGAGTCGATGGAGCGGCTGCCGCTATCCCCGCATCACACGCTGTACCTGGTGCGGCTGGATGAGCGCACCCTTCTGGTGGCGGAATCGCCCTCGGGGCTGGCCTTGCTCGACGGCGGTGGGACCGCGAGCCTGCGGGCCGCAGAGGAACACGCATGAGTGCGCGGAATGCGCTCGCCATGGCCGCGTTTCTGCCGGCCGCGGCACGGGCGGCCGCGCGGCCTCCGTCTTCGATTCCGGGCCTCGGCTGGCACGCTGCGGGCGTGCCCAGTATGCCCATGCAGATCATTCTGCTACTCACGGCGCTCACCCTGCTGCCCGCGGCGATCATGTCGGTGACCCCGTTTCTACGCCTCACCGTGGTGCTGCACTTTCTGCGGCAGGCTCTGGGCACTCAATCCACTCCATCCAACCAGGTGCTCATCGGGCTATCCCTCTTTCTCACCGTGCTGATCATGCAGCCGGTGGGATCGGAGATTTATCACAAAGCGTGGGAGCCGCTGGACCAAGGGCAGATCACCTGGCAGCAGGCCATGGACGCGGGCTCTCAGCCCCTGCGCACGTTTCTGCTGCGCTTCGCGCGCGAAAAAGACATCCGGCTTTTTCTCGAAGCGTCGCACCGGCCGGCGCCGCGCACGCCCGGCGACGTGGAACTCACCGTCCTCATCCCGGCCTACATTCTGTCCGAGCTCAAAACCGGCTTTCAGATCGGCGCCGTGTTGTTCCTGCCTTTTCTGATCATCGATCTGGTGGTGGCTTCGGTGACTCTATCACTGGGCATGATGCAGCTCCCGCCGGTCATGGTATCGGCGCCCTTCAAGATCCTGCTGTTCGTGCTGGTGGACGGCTGGAACCTGGTGGTGGGCTCTTTGCTGCGGAGTTTCTACACCCCGGTATGAGGCGGCGTCCATGACCCCCGAGTTCGTGGTCCAGATTCTGCGGCAGGCGCTCATGACCGCGCTGTGGCTGAGCGCGCCCTTATTGCTGATCGGTTTCGCGGCTGGAATCGTCATGAGCCTGGTGCAGGTGATCACCTCGATTCAAGACGCCGCCTTCAGCACCATTCCGCGGCTGGCCGTGTTTCTGGTCAGCACGCT
>Ga0335077_10001461_pt1 | contig 28070 bp, 21 predicted proteins | sample Lox_Sample_31_FD_207151 | JGI IMG/M metagenome (GOLD analysis project Ga0335077, IMG submission 207151) | Soil microbial communities from Loxahatchee National Wildlife Refuge, Florida, United States - Lox_Sample_3.1 | ecosystem: Environmental > Terrestrial > Soil > Wetlands | place: USA... | reverse complement strand
ATGAGGGAGGATCCTGCGAAATGTACAGACCCCATGCCAAGGCCCCCAGAACGTAGGGTGCAGTTGCAAACGCCAAATCACGAAATGAGAGGCGCCAGCGGTCGAAATAGACCATCATCAAGACGAGGCTCGTGAAATACAAAATACCGTTAGGATGGGTCAGACCGCTGGCGCAAACCAATCCATGGGAGGCCAGCACGGCAGCCTGCAAATGACTCTCGCGCAAGTACAGGTAAGCGGCCAAGCCGGACACCCCCAGGGCGGCGTTCATCATGTCCATCCGGCCCGAAGAGCCTGCTGCAATGAACGAGGAATCGAAGGCGATTAACACCGCCGCAAGTGCCGCCACATGCCGATTTTCGGAGAGGATTAGGGCGATTGAATAAAGCGCTGCTAGAGCCACAAGTCCCCATACTTGCGAAAGTGCCCTCATGGAGAACAGCGAGAAGCCAAACAGCTCATACCATCCTGCTTGCGCGAGGAAGTGTAAGGGCACCATCCAATAGGTGCGCCGCTCGATACCCTGCCACCGTGTGCCGGCCGTTTCCATGACAGTAGTTCCCATGTAACCGTGGGAAACCAGATTGACGGCGGGGCTTGCGAATAGCGCTTCATCCACCCATGGCAGTTTGCTGAAAATGCTTCCCGTGGTCAGGAGAAAGTAGACAATCAGGGCTCCGATGATGATGATGATCAGCTTATAGCTATACTTTTCCACGGAAAAATGAACCCGGTGGCGGATCAAAATACTTCGCCGCAGGATCCCCTTTCTTGGCTTGCTTCCGGCGATAAGAAGTCACATTGGGGCTGTGAGAATTTGGAAATTGCCCAGTGCCCTCGGGGCTGGCCAGTCCGTAGGCTTCTTTAAGCCAGCCTTTCGTCGTTTTCCGTACTGGGACCCATCCCACTTGCGGAATCTCTCCTTGGGGCTCATCCTGGATGAGACCAGACTGATTGTTCAATTATTATGGCAGCCTGAGAGACTGAAGCCGGATGCCGAGTGGAAGCCCTCTGAAGAATGCCGCCCGCGCGGCTTTTCACAAAGTCGGCGGGCTCAAGATGGCGCGATGGGTGAATCGCAACGGGCTTCGAATCCTGATGTATCACCGGTTTAGCCGGCGTGAACCGCTAGCACGGCAGTGCGCGCACATCTGCGCCTGTTATTCGCCGGTGTCTATGTCTCACGTCGCGGATTGGTTGGCGGGGCAGCGGCAGTTGCCTAAAAGCGCGCTGGCGGTTACGGTGGATGACGGCTACCGTGATTTCTACCAAGTAGCGTATCCGGTCCTTCGCGAGTACGGGATCCCCGCGACCGTCTACCTGGTGAGCGACTTCGTCGACAGGACCTGCTGGCTTTGGGTCGACCAGGTGCGTTATGGATTTCTACACGCGCAGGTACCGATGTTCCGCATGGATTTAGCGGGTCAACCGCCACGAAGTTTCCATCTGGGAACTGACGAGATGCGCCAGGCCGCGGCCCGAGCTGTGATTGAAGCCGCCAAGGAGATTTCAAATGCCGAGCGCCTACGCCTGCTGAAGATGTTGCCGGGGGAGTTGGGAGTCCGGTTGCCCGAAGAGGCTCCGCCGGAGTACGAAGCCCTGCGGTGGGATGAGGCGCGCGAGATGGCCGCCGCCGGAATCGAGTTCGGTGCGCACACGCGAACGCACCCGGTGTTATCCAAGTTGGCCGGGGAACGGGAGCTGGCAATTGAGATATCGGGAGCAAAGCGTCAAATCGAGCAGCAGATTGGGCTAGCAGCGGAACACTTCTGCTATCCGAATGGAGCGTGGGAGGACGTGGGGTCGAGGGCGGTGGAGGCAGTGCGGGCGGCTGGATTTCGAACCGCGGTAACCGCTGAGTCCGGGCTGAATCACGCGGCAGCTGACCCGTTCCAGTTGCTTCGCATAGGGGTAGAACCAGAGTTTGAGATGGACTACTTTGAACGGTGCGCGGCCGGATTCAGAGTATGAAGAAATTGTTAGAGTTCATGCCTCGATCCGCCGAAGCCACCCGGCTCGCGCGTTCGCGTGGAGAAAAGTTCGTCATCAACGTGCTTTGGTCCTGGACGGGTGTGGCCGCAAACCTGTTTGTAGGCTTCATCATCACCCCTTTTATCATTCGCCGTCTCGGTGCGGAGCAATATGGCATCTGGAGCTTAATTTTCTCCATCCTCGATTATTTCTGGTTTTTCGATCTAGGTCTGAATACAGCCGTATGCAATTTCTGCGCCCGCTTCATCGCCTTGAAGGACTACGAAAAGATCAATGAAGTGATCAGCACCGCGCTATTTTACTTTTCAGTGGTCGCCTTGGCGGCGTGGGCAATCGCTCCTTTCCTTGCTAGGGGTGGTTACCGGTTCTTCAGGGTTTCGCCGGCTTATCAGCCCGAATTCGCCAATTTGATCCTGATGACGGCGGTCAGTTGGGGTGTTTGTATCGTGCTGCATATGTTTGTCTCGGCCCTGGATGGATTCCAGCGCTTCGATTTGACCAGCCGGATCTGGGTAGCCATGCTGGCTTTGCGCTCAGTGGGATACCTCCTCGTGTTGCAATCTGGGCACGGGTTGGTAGCCATGGCGGTTGTTTTTATCAGCTCACAGGTTCTGGGGTACCTGCTTAATTTCCTGAATTTTCGGCGCGTATTTCCCCAATTGCAACTCTCGGCCTCTTATGTGCGGCCGGAGATGTTCAGGGACATTTTCCTATACGGCGTGAAGTCATTCGCGGCGAACACTTCAACGCTGGTGCTGAATCAGAGCGGGCCCGTGATGATCGGGCATTACCTTTCGGATGCCGCGGTGGGCTTCTATGCGCTGCCCGCCAAATTGCTCCAAAACGTAGTAGACACCGTGTCGCGTGTTGCCATCGTCACGCGCTCAAGCGCTGCCGAACTGACAGCCACGGGAAAACGTGAGGCCACGCTGGCCCTCGGCGTCTATACGAACCGCTACTCGCTGACATTGTTTATGCCCCTGGCCGTGTTCTTGAGCGTCTACGGACGAGCTCTGATTCTTCGCTGGGTCGGCCCGCACATGGCAGAATACAGCGCGCCGTTGCTGCCTGTGTTCCTGCTTTCGAATGCGCTCGTGCTGGCGGCGCAGTTCAATTCCAGTTCGTTGCTGTACGGCCTGGGCGCTCATGGCGGCTACGCCCGCGGGATGATCGTGGAAGCGATTCTTTATGTCGCAGCGCTGGTGTGGATCATACCACGCTACGGCATCCTGGGAGTTGCCTGCACTTCCGCGGCGCTCATGATTGCCGTGCGCGGTGTCTATACGCCTTGGCTGGTATCCCGCGCCCTGAATACCTCCTTCCTGGGCTATATGCGCGGAATCTATGCGCGACCGCTTTTAGCAGCTGTGCCGGTATGGATTCTGGCTCGGTTCCTGCAAAAAAACTGGCTGGGGGACGCTACTTGGCCGCAACTCACGCTGGCGGCCTGCATCTGCGGCGCGGTGTACTCTGCAGTCGCATTTTTCGCGTGCCTTCCACGCGATCATCGAATGGCGGTTCTATCGCGAATGCCCGTTGTGGGCCCACGTTACAGGCCGTAGAGCTGGATCAATTGCGCAACGTTGGTTTTGTGGTTGAATTTTTCCGCGACCACTTGACGGCCGGCTTCACCCATGCTGCTGCGCAGGTTTGGATCCCGCAGCAAATCGAGGATGCGGGCGGCCATCGCATCGGTGTCGCGGCGCTCGACTAGGAAACCGGTCCGGCCATGTTGGATGATTTCGGGTATACCGCCGACACGGGTACCGATCAGGGGTCTCGCCGTAGCCATCGCTTCCACGTTGGTGTAACCGAAAACCTCCTGCCACCGCGACATCTGACAAACAACGTCGGAAGCCGCATAAAGACCTTCGGCCAGAGGATCGGAGACGACGCCGGTGAATGTGACGTGAGATTCAATGCCCAGATTGCGAGCGGTTTGTTCCAGATTCGCCCGGTAGGCGCCATCGCCTGCAAGCAGAAAGTGAGCCTTGGGCTCGACGGCAACCACCTCGCGTGCGGCAACGAGCAGGTCCTCCACGCCCTTTTCCGGAATCAGCCAGCTCACTTGCGTGACCAAGAGGCGATCGGGCGGAATGTTGTGATGGCGGCGGAACTCTTCTCCCTTGCTCAAGCCCAGAGCAGCGCGCGACATGTCCACGCTGTTGTAGATGATGTGGAAGCGCTTCTTGGGAAGCAGGTCGCGGCACGTGAAGTTGCGATAGCCGTAACCGCTCACGGAGATGACACCGGTCAGGGGACTGTTGATGACTCGCATGGCGGCGCGCTTCCAGAGCGGTGCGCGCGCCGGAATGAAACCTTCGGGTTGAGAACTTTGGTCGGTAAAATAAACCTTCTCGACTCGTATCAGCTTGGCCATCCATGGATAAGCGCTCAGAAAGCCGGTGAAATAGAGATGCAAAATTCGGGGTCGGTACTTTCGGAGAACATCAAACAGCCGGACAGTGGCTTTGGCGCTTAACTGCCAGGAATCCTCGATGATTTCGATGGAAACGTTTGGCAGATCCAGAAACTGGCGGACCGGCTCGGGGGGTGGCTTCAAAAAGCAGAGCACACTGTGAAAGCCGCGTTTGCCCAGTTGTTCGGAAAGTTCGCGGGCAAAGATCTCGCCGGCGCCAATGCGATAAGGATCAAAACCAAACACAGATACGACAGTGTTATTCTGCAAAGCCCACAAAGCAGGTTAGCACGAAGGATCCGAGAGGCCTATTTAACCCGGTCTTCGCCCCCGGACGCGATCGCCGTTAGACCCAGCGTTTCTTTTTCGGCAGAAGTGCAGCGCCGCTCCATGCAACAGCCTCCGCGCCACCAGGCGGGACGACTGCACCAGATTTCACGGATCGGCGTCACTCGAATGTTGCCTATAGGAGGCATTCCATAGCAGGCCAGAACATCGCCGTTAGGAAGAATCTGAATATTGGTCAACGCGGAACAAACGGGGTACCGTAAGTGGGCAGTATGCGATTGCACGGCGACCCGCATGGCATCCGGGTTGGTGAAATAGGGAATCATGGCCTCCAGCTGCCGGTAGCTGTTCCTGATGGGCAGCCCTTTGCGCTTGAGCGTCATCAGCCTCTTGACTGCTGCTACGGCGCGGGAAGGGTCCTTGGGCCAGTTGTCGCTATGTTCGAACCAGCGCGGGTCTTCCTCTGTGTTGTAGTTCTGCTCCACAGCCTGGTAGAACACTTCCATCTCGTTGCCTGCGGCGTATTCAGCCACTCTGTGCACATCGTGGAGATTCTGTTCCATGACCACCGTCTTGAGTCGAATGGCAAAACGAAGACCCTTCTCAGCACGGGTCCGCTTCAGTGTGTCCAGAGAGCGGATTGTTTTTTCAAAGAATTTCTCGCGACCCCGAATCATGGTGTGGATCTCGCCAATACCATCAAGCGACACAGTGACGCGGCCGGGATTTGCCAACGCCAGCTTCTCGATTCGGTCCTGGTCGTCCCAATAACCGTGCGTAAGCACTTCGGTGTAAAGGCCGATAGCCGAGGCGTGCGCGGCCAAGTCTATGGTATGCGGGCGAAGCAGGGCCTCGCCGCCGCTGAAAAAGACATGAACAGGGCCCAGCCAGGAGCGTAGGTCCGAAAGGACGGCTTTGTATTGTTCCGGTGTGGGAGTATCTTCGCGGCCTTTGTTCTTCCAGATATCACAGTGCACACATTTTGCATTGCACAGGTTGGTCATCATGAACCCGATATCGGTGGGACCGCAACCGGCGGCCAGCCTCCCTCCGGCGAGGGTTCGCAGATGATAGTTGAGCCCCGTGTACGCCCGCCGGTAAAGGCTTCCGATACCGAGAGTCTCGAAGCGGGCGTTCACGGAACGGTCCTCTGGATCCGTCGTTCACGGACCAATTTACGATGTTATGCTGCCTGTAAGCGCATATCAAGGTGGGAAACGCCTTACGTTAGATACGGGAAGGCAGGATCAAATCCGTAAGCCAAGTCACTCTCAAGGAACGTGACGTTTATCGTTTGAGCGGTGGCAAACAACCCTCGGGGATCCAGAACGAAAACTGGTTCGGTGTGATGGAATCGCAGGCCGGCACGGCTCACGGCTTCCATAGCGGGAGGAATCGAAGCGGAGGCAACCAGTTCACAAGCGTGAGGGTCGCTGGCGGCAGCCCGCACGGCGAGTGTGTAGGCAGCCCGCCAGTCATCCACAGAAGTCGAATTCACCCAGATATCCGCAACCCGGGCCTGCCCGCCGACACGGCTCAGAACGTACCAGCCGAGGGCAGCGTCGCCCCGCGAGACTAGAGCTGCCGTGAAGGCAGCGCCGGGACAGCGCAAATAGTAATTCATCAACTCTGGAGAGCGCCGGCTGCACGGGACGCCCACAGTGGCTCGTGCATCGAGAAGAGTTTGCATGGACGAGTCAAAAGTGCTGATTCTCCGTTCTGACCAGGCTCGCGGCGTCTGCGGCATTCCAGCCAGGCTCCGGATGGTGTTGCGCGCGAGTCGCAACGGCGCCTTCCAGCGCCGCGGAAAAGGATCAGTCAGAAACTGGCGCCAGGGGCGAAGTACTTGAGCGTAAAGCCGTAGGTCGCAGATATGCCGGTAGCCCAGCTTCGGAAGAATGGCACGGGTATCGACCGAGCCCCCTACGGCCAACAGGGCGTCGCACTGGCTGGCTAGCGAACGGAGCAGCTTGACGCCGGTCCCGACTGACGTGCGAGACGCTGCCCAGTCAATGAGATAGCTTGCGCGAGCATCGCCAGACGGCAGCATATATGTGACCGGGCAAAGGCACGCATGAGCCGAGATGGCATCGCCGTCTTTCAAAACAAAGCTCCTCCTCCCGGACCAATCGGGGCGGGGTTCGTCGTACTTCCAGCGGAGCAGCGCTGGCTGGACAAAAGGCGCCGCGGAAGTTAGACGGAAATTCGCAAGCAGGAAGCTGACCAGATCCTCGCGGGCCACCGTATGATTGAATGATTCGGGCGGCATAAGAACCTTGCGCTGCCTGATTGCAGGAGCGTACCCGGAACAGCGTGATGATACCAGGAAGCTCCGGACAGACGGTAACGTGGAGAAAAGTCCGGCCCCTTATTGGAATATAACTACTAGTACTACAGGCAAAGTACAACCTTGCTATAAGTTGTGGAGAAGCCGAAGCCGGCAAACATCGCCATCCGAGATACGCGAAGTTAGGACACGCTAACCTCCGACGGATTAGGATGGAAAGACGCCGGGAGGTTATCGTACCTTTGCGCGAACAGATCGACCGTCTGATTGAGGCAGGATCGTATCCGGCGGCGGTTTGCGACCTGGCCGACTTCTGGCGTAGCGACCCTGGCCCAGCCACCGCCGCATTCGTGAATTCCCGGTTCGAGAAGATGCGCGATCAGCTGCCGCTACACCCGTGGCGACTGGCCATTCTGCGCTCCTTCACGGTCGAGCCGCTGGTACCGCTTCTGCGCGCTGAGGCGTTCTTGGCGGGAATCGAGCTGACAGTCCACATCGGCGAGTTCAACGCCTGGGCACAGGAGCTGCTGGACCCGGCCAGCGCCTTGTACCGCTTCGGCCCCGACGCCATAATCTTGGCGGTCCACGATTACGAGTCCGATCAGATGCGCCTTTGCCTCGATGTGCTGCGCTGCCACAGCAATGCCCATGTCATCCTGCACACCCGCGAAGCCGGAGTTATACCGCGTCGCGGCATCCTTGATGCGCAAATCGAGGCGTCGGAATGGGCGGAGCAGCAGAAGACGAACGCCGGGATACGAGCGCTGGCGCGCGAGTATCGCGGCGTTTATGTTCTCGACTACGATGCGCTGGTTGCCCGCCATGGCCGGCAGGGCTGGCACGACGGACGCAAATGGCTCACCGCGCGAATGCGAATCTCCGCCGCCCGGCTGCCGGATATGGTCCGGGAATGGATGCGTTTCATTCACCCGCTGGCTGGCAGGGTCGCAAAAGCAGTGGTGGTCGATCTCGACAACACACTTTGGGGAGGCGTGATCGGCGAGGACGGCGTGGCCGGTATTCAACTCGGCTCGGAATATCCCGGGGCTGCGTACCAGGAAGTGCAGCGGGCCCTGCTCGACGTCCATGGGCGCGGCATTCTGCTGGCTGTATGCAGCAAGAATAACGAAGCCGAAGCCATGGAAGCGCTGGAGCGCCATCCCGGTATGCTGCTCAGACCCCGGCATTTTGCCGCGCTACGCATTAACTGGGAAGAGAAGGCGCGCAATCTCCTCGAAATCGCCGCTGAGCTCAATATCAGCGCCGATGCATTGGCCTTCGTCGACGACAATCCTGTGGAGCGGCGAAAGGTGCGGATGCAGTTGCCGGAGGTGAGGGTCGTCGAGTTACCGCAGAACCCGATGGACTACGCGCAGGCCCTTCGCGACTGCCCGCTCTTTGAGCGCTTGACGCTTTCCGCTGAGGATCTTCAGCGCGGCCAATACTACGCAGACGAGCGGCAACGGCGGCGCCTGGAGCAGCGCATCAGCTCTCTGGAGGAGTTTTACCAGTCCCTGGAGCAGGAGGTCGAAATCGCGCCCATGACGGCGCTGACGCTAGGAAGGGCCGCACAGCTCACCCAGAAGACGAACCAGTTCAATCTGACCACGCGCCGCTACTCCGAGCAAGAGATGGCCGCGATTTCCCGATCCCCCTGTTATCGCGTGTACGTGCTGCGGGTGAAGGATCGCTTCGCCGACAACGGGCTAGTCGGTGTCGCGATCCTCCAATGCGGTGGCCAGGCGTGGGAGATCGACACGTTCCTGATGTCGTGCCGCGTGTTCGGGCGCACGGTGGAGACCGCGTTTCTTTCCGGCCTGACCGAACAGGCCCGACAGGCGGGCGCCTGCACGCTCGAGGGCTGGTTCATTCCTACTGCCAAGAACGCGCCGTCGAAGGATTTTTATCCGCGGCACCACTTTCAATTGGTGGAGACAACCGATAAGGGATCGCGGTGGGCGCTGGACCTTGCGTCCCCCGTTGCGTGCCCTCCCTGGATTCGGCTCAACTATGCCGGCGAGCATCACTGAGCGGGTCCGCGTCATCGCGGCCGATCTGTTTCACCTCCCTCCGGAGCGGATCACCGAACAGTCCTCGCCCGAGCTGATCGAGGACTGGGATTCGGTGCAGCACCTGAACCTGATCCTGGCGCTCGAAAGCGAGTTCAAGCTCCACTTCGAACCCGAGGAGATCGACCTCATGAAGACGATTGGCGATGTGTCGGCCCTCGTGGCCGCCAAACTCGGCCACCGGAATTGATGATTCGCCTCGTCCCGTTTACCGCAGGCTGGATAGAAGCCACGCGTGTTTTCAATTGCCGTGTTGCAGCGACCGGCTTCGAATTTCCGCTCCAGCCGGCTGAGGGTAGCTACCTGGCAGTTGATGGAAACGCCGTGCGCGGGGCGTACATGTTGCGACCCCAATGCTTCCACCTTCACGGGGGCGAGGCCGAAGAAGTGGCGCACTATCGCCTGCCGCTTTCCGAGGGGGCGGTGAACCGCGCCTACCTTTCCGTGGGCGTGCAACTGGTGCGGCACGCGATGCGGCAGCAGCCGATGTTGTACGCGCTCGGTATGGGCGGCATGGCAAATCCCCTGCCGCGGCTGCTTGCGGCCGCGGGTTGGCGGCTGACGGAAGTTCCTTTTTTCTTCAAAGTGGTTCGCCCGTTCCGGTTTCTACGCGGCATGCAACACCTGCGGCGCACAAGAATACGGCGGCTGGCGATGGACCTGGCGGCGTTTTCAGGAGTCGGGCGGGCGGGCGTCCGGCTAATCCAGCCCGCGGTTCGCGGTGCGCTCGAAGTAGAATGCATAGAGCGTTTCGGCGCCTGGGCCGACGAGTTATGGCGGAGCTGCCGCGGCTGCTACGCCTGCATCGCTGAACGCGACGCAGCAACGCTCAACAAACGATACGCCGAACCGAAGTATCTGCGGCTCAAAGTGGCGAATCTCGGCTGGACGGTCGCCCTCGACACGCAAATGCACGGGGATGCGCATTTCGGCGATCTCCGCGTGGCGACCATCGCCGACACACTGGCTACGCCCGGCGCTGCCGGTGAGGTCATCCGCGCTGCCACGGCCTACCTTGAGCGCCGCGCCGTGGACCTGATTATCTCAAACCAGATGCACGTCGCGTGGCGGGAGGCTCTGCGCGCCTCCGGCTTCCGCCAGGGACCTTCGAACTTTGTGTTTGCGGTGTCGGAACCGCTTGCCTCACGCTTCGACGATAGCGGACAAGCGCACATTAATCGCGGCGACGGCGACGGGCCGATTCATTTATGAAGGGACTGGCGCGGGTGAAAGTCCGGGCACTCATGTTTCACGACGTTGTCGAGGACGGCGGGTGGGATGCAAGCGGATTTCCCGGTGCCCGCGCGGGAGTGTACAAACTCGAACGGCGGGATTTCGAGCGGCATCTGGCGGCCATCCGCACGGCGGTATCGGCAGAGCGCGTTGGCGTGGTGACGCACCGCCCGCAGAACGCCCACGAGGCGCAGGTGCTACTGACGTTCGACGACGGCGGAACCAGTGCATTCGATCCAGTAGCCGATCTTTTGGAACACCACGGATGGCGGGGTCACTTCTTCGTGCCAACCGGGTGGATCGGGACGCCGGGATTCCTGGATGTGGGGCGGATTCGCGAATTGCGCGCGCGCGGCCATGTGATCGGCAGCCATTCCTGCTCGCACCCGAGGAGGATGGCCTCTTGCACGCGCCACGAGCTCGATGGGGAATGGCGCAACAGCATCCGCGTGCTGGAGGATATTCTGGGTGAAGCGGTGACGGTAGCCTCGGTGCCCGGCGGGTCCTACTCTGCTCACGTCGGTGAGGTGGCCGCGGAGGCCGGCATTCAGGTCCTGTTCAATTCCGAGCCCACCGCGACGGTGAGGTCGGCAGGCCCCTGCCTGGTGCTCGGAAGGTACGCCGTGCGGCGCGGGATGGCGCCTGAGATTTCAGGCGATTTTGCCGCGGGGCACACGCTCGTCTGCCTGCGTCAGGCGGCGTTGTGGAAGCTCAAGAAGGCTGTGAAAGCTGTCATAGGCTCTGCGTAATCGACGGTCGGCAACGCGCTGCTGAGGTGACACCGGCGTCGTGCCGGCCAGAGGCGGAACCGGCTCGGGGGCTGCCGGGATTCCCCAGATATCCCTCGTAGATGGCCGCCATGCGGGCCGTGGCGCTCTCCAGCGAGTATTCCTCCCGGATGCGCCTGGCGCCGTTAGCCGCAAGGCGCATCCGCAACGGCTGATTCTCGACCAGTCGTGATATCTTCACTGCCAGATCATTGGCATTGCCAGGCTCAAAGAGTAGACCGGTTTCCTCGGGCACGGCCAGCTCAACGTTGCCTCCGGTGCGCGATGCTATGACCGCGCACCCACAAGCCATCGCTTCCATCAGGGAGTTGGAGAGCGCTTCGGAGAGCGAAGGCAGCACAAAGATGTCGACGTCCTCAAGCCGTTCGGCGACGCGGTCCGTGGCAGGCTCGAAACGGCAAGTCTGGCCCAAACCGAGTTCTGCGGCCAGACTTTCGAGCTGCCTGCGTTCCGGTCCATCGCCGACGATGCACAGCCGGGCGTGGTCAAAGCGTTCCCGCACTAAAGCAAAGGCACGCAGGAGCGTCGCGACTCCTTTTTCCGGCCGCAGCGCGCACACCACGCCGATCACCCGCTGGGTGCGCGGCGCGCGCTCGCGGGCGAAGAAGATTTTCGTGTCGATGCCGTTTGGGCACACCTGAATTCGGCTGCCGGGCACGCCCTCGTCCTCAATCAGATGGCGTCTCATGGCCTCGCAGTTCACAACGATGCCGTCGGCGATTCGGTCGGTCAGGCGCAGTAGCCGCCGGTGAATGCCGGGTGTCAAATCGCGGTAGGCGCGCTGGCTCGCCAGGACGACGGGCGCGCCGAATGCGCGCGCCACGGGCACCGCGAACAGGTTCGACGGCACGTCGAACGTGTGGACCAGCCGGATTCCGTTCTGATGCAGATAGCGGCCGAGCTCGCGAGCAGCTCCGAATGTCGAAGGACGAAGGAGCGAGCGCACAGGAAACACGGCGACCGGCACACCGGCAGCCCGCAACTCAGCAGCCCGCAGGCCGTCGCCGCGAAAACAGCCCACGCACGGAGCGAATCGGCGGGTGTCCAGAGTCCGGGTGATTTCCGTCAGCTGACGTTCGCTGCCGCCAAGGCCTAGTTCGCGGACCATCAGCAGTACCGGAACCGGAGTCAACTCGTTCCTCCGGCCGGTATGCCGTGACGACGGCGCCAGAAGTTGCGGTCGGGACGCAGCAAGACGGTTGCCCCGCAGAAGGCTGCGGCCACCAGCACCAGCATGGCGCGGAGCGGAGCGGTCGCGCGCTTGACACGCCATCCTTCCGGGATGGCCATGTCCGCCAGGGCCAAACCATAACCCAGGCCTTGCGCCGATGCGGCTAGGCGCGCCCAAATATGGGGCAGGCCTGCCACCGTCGCCAGGCCGGCGGCAATCAGGGCGAAGGGGAGCAGCAGGCGGCCCAGCTTATGGGAAACGAAATCCAGCCACATCCGATTTCCCGGACCCAGCAGTTGCGGCCATGCCAGTAGAATCTGGTACACACCCGCCTGCGTGCGAACCTTGCGCAGGAACTCCTGACGGAGCGATGTTGGTTGATCGAAGGCTCTGGCTTTGTCGTCCCAGACGACGCGATATCCGGAGAAGAAGGCTCCCAGCGGCAGGTGCACGTCGTCGAGTAGCGCCTGAGGAGGTAGGGGGCGGGCTAGCGAGCGCCGCATGGCATAGATCGCTCCTGTGGCGCCCATCACCGAGTCGATTAGGCTCTGCCGGCGGCGAATCCATTTCTCGTACCGCCAGTACAGCCCGGTGTTCACCTCCTCGCGGGTCCGGCCATCGGCGATCACTAGTTCGCCGCTAACCACGCCGACGTCGGGGTCAGCGAAGGCGCCGACGAGATGGCGCAGGCTTTCCGGCGCCAGGAGCTGGCGCACGTCGGTAAAGAAGAGAATCTCTCCAGACGCTCGCTCCAGTCCCGCATTGAGGGCAGCGGCCTTACCACCGCCAGGTACCCGGATCAGGTCGACTCCCTGGTCCGCGAATTGGCGGGCGACCTCGTCCGTATGGTCCGTTGAGCCGTCTGAGATGACCAGAATCTGCATTAGCTCTCGGGGGTAGTCAAGCGCCAGCAGCGACCGCAGCTTGTCGGCGAGCCAACGGTCGCCGTTATGTACGGCTAGCAGGACGCTAACGGTTTTGTCGAGCCGCTGCACCTGTACCGGCCTTGCCCGGCGGCGGGCTCGGAGGTCCAGGAGTAGCGGATAGCCTGCCAGAACGTACACGGCAAAGGCAGCGCTAATAACGAACACCGCAAGCGAGAGGGTCACGGAACGCCCGGCCTACCACGGTCATGTAATTGGCAAGAACACTAATCAGTGGTCAATGATATCGTATCTGCCGATCCGCACCCTCCCTAAAGGGTGAATCGAGTACTATGCCTGTTTTACTTCCGGCCCAGCAGCGTTGCGAAGCTCAGGATGCAATTCAGGTCGAAAGATCGAGTACTGTTCGCCAGGATACTGGGAGCGGGCAGCGTCGGAAGACCCGGAGCACGGCGGCGGCGGATCTTGCGCCCAGCGCCGGTGAGCGCCAACCCTGCGTCAATTCAACCTCGGCTTCCGTAGTTAGGCTCAGAATCGCCCGCGTACCGATCCGGAACGAGGAAGGCTCGAGCTGAACCGCATCCCCTCCGAGATGCCAGAACTGCTCGACTAGATGCTCTCCTTGAGGGCCGGAGACTTCATCGTCGATGACAATTTGGCGCGGCTTCGCCCAGACGATGCGGCGACGGTGGGTCAGGCGCCGGAACCTGCATTCAGCGAAGAGGACCTCCTGGCTATCAAGACTGCGACGCTCAAGCACCGCAACCTCAGGAGGCTCCTTCCACCGGAATGGGCCTGCCGGAACAGCTTGGTCGGCTTCGTCCACGCGGATGGTGTTGTGGGCGGCGCTGCCACGGAACCAGTCCCTCAAGATCGGGTCGGAAACGTAAGTAAAGGTACCGGGGTCTATCAGTATCTCCTCTTGGCCCAAGCGTACCAACAGGCTCAAGGTGTCGGAGTGGCTGTGTCCGCCGGTACCGCGCCCGAAAGGCCCGGCGTCCACCAGAACGTGCGCGTCACCGCAGGTCCATGCAGCAATTCCGGCGTCGGGGAACCAGAGGCTCGAATCGGCGTGGGCGGCTGGTACAGGCCCGGATACCGGCCGCGGTCCGATCCACCAATAAGCCAGTTCGTGAAGGTCGGATTCCTGAGAGGCCCACTCGGGACGGTCGAAGGCGAGGCCGCAGGCCGCCAGGGTAGCGCGGCCGAATCGATCGCGGGGGCCAAAGGGATGGAACACCCGGCCGCCATCGTCGTCACCCAGAAACGGGGTCGAGTGTTGCGGGCCCATGACAGCGGCCAGAAATTCGGCCATGCGGATGAGCCGTTCTTGAGGCAGCGCGCCTCCCAGCAGGAAATGAAACAGGAAGAAGTCCAGCGCATAGATGTGATAGTAGGTCGACTGCTCGAAATGGCTTCCGTCATCGCGCACCTGAAGCCGAAGCGCTTCGGCTGTCATTCTGCCTCCCAGACCTCTCCAATTCGCTGAATGGGGAAATTGCGGGCACAGCGTGCCCATCGCGTGAAGCGCGACAGCTTCCCCTAGCAGATGAGTATTGGGGGAGAAGTAGACGGAGAGGTTGTGCGCGAGGTAACAGCCATGCCGATACAAAGCGTTTAGGAAACGGCGCCGCAGTGAAGGTTCAAGCCGGTCGGCGGCCAGGTGGAGCACCCACAGCCACGACAGGGCCCGGAACGCCACCTCCAGGGCACTGGCCCAATTGATGCCTTTCAGGAACGGGTTCGCCTCGATCCAGTGGTCGAGCTGGCGGGCGATCTCCTCGAAGAACTCGTCTCGGCCGGTGAGCCGCCCGGCTTGGGCGAGCGTCACCAAGTACTGGTGACGATTGAGCTCCCAGATCACCTTGTGGTCGCCGGCCCGCTTGAAATCGAGATACGGTACCAGGCCGAAGTAACTGGAGGGCGCTGCGCGGCCGCTGAGGTTGTCCCGGTTCCACTCGATCACAGGGCCGGTTGCGACCTCGAAGCCGAGCAGGGGAAATCGATGTGCAAGCACGTTCTCGGCAATGTGCTCAACCTCTCTCGCGTACGTCGATCCGCGAAGGGTTTTGACGGTCAGTTCCGGATCCGGAAGCGAACTCAGCGGCGCTGAAACTTGGAGACTGTGATCCGGCAACGATGGCGGCGCCGCAAGCATTGCGAGGTTGGCGAGTTCCTGGCGCAAGCGGAAGACCAGCTCGGGAGCGCTACGCATTGGTTCCTTTCCGGATCCGAGCACGCACGAGGCTATCGAGGAAAGCTGGAACTAGCGCCACTCGGACGGCAGGCAAATGGCCGTGCGGCCGCTTCTGCCATCTTTGTCATTTCGATGCGGGTTGCTCCAGATCCCGAAACCACATATCGAGCATCAGCAGGGCCCATAGGGTATGGCTGTTGTTCCGCCGCTGGGCTTGGTGTTCCTCGAGAAGCTGCCGAAGGAAATCCTCCGAAACAAAGCCCCGATCGAGGAATTGGCGGCTCGTGAGGCTCTCCCAGAGCAGGCTCCGGAGCGAGCCCCGAAGCCACGTGGCGAGCGGCAGGTCAAAGCCCATCTTATGCCGGGCCAACAGTCTTGGCGGCAAACGATCGCCAACCGCATCGAGGAAGATGCGCTTACCCTTGCCGTCCCGGATTTTCCAGTTGTGCGGAATCGAGGCTGCCAGCGTGGCCAGCCGGTGATCTAGAAATGGGCAGCGCACCTCCAGTGAGTTCGCCATCGACATGCGGTCAACCTTTACCAACATATCGCCTGCGAGGTTGGCGGCGGTTTCAAAGTACATGGCCTGGGTCAGGATATCCGCGCCGTCCGGAAGCAGGCAGTGGCCCAACAAGGCTGTCAGGTAAGCCCCGTCGGCCGCTGGGATCCATTCCGGCTGGAGGAGCCGTCTGCGCAGAAAGTATGGGGAATAGTTATTTTCGAAATATCGCTCCAGAGCTGTCGGACGGCTGATCATCCGAAGGAAGTTCTTTCCATACGCAGAATACGGTAAACCGTCCGCCAAAGACGCAAGCACCCGCCGCACGGGCTGAGGCACATGGTCCATGACGCGGAATCGCTCAACCGCCTGGAAGCTGGTGTAACCTCCGAATAGCTCATCGCCTCCATCGCCGGTGAGAACGGCCTTTACATGTCCCGCGGCAAACTCGGACACCACATAGGTCGGTATTGCGGAGCTGTCGGCGAATGGCTCCCCAAAGTGCTTCACCAGGCGCGTCACCAGAGCGACGGAGTCCGCCTTGACGAGGATCTCGTGATGCTCGGTCCGGTATTTGTCCGCCACCAGCCTTGCGTAGTCCAGCTCGTTGAAGGCGGCTTCTTCGAAACCGATAGAAAATGTCTTTACGGGTTTGGAGCTCTGCAGGGCCATCGAAGCCACTACCGAGCTGGAATCGATGCCGCCGCTCAGGAATGCGCCCAGAGGCACGTCGGCAATCATTTGAGCCGACACGGCCTCGTCGAACGCGGTCCGTAGCTGGACGCGGGCCTCCGTCTCCGTCATTCCCGCCGGCGGTTGTTCGGCTGGAGGAGGAAGCGTCCAGTAGCGTCCCTGCGTCAGCCTGCCAGAATGGTCACATTGAATCCATGACGCAGCCGCGACCTTTCGTACGGTTCGAAATGTGGAATAGGGATCGGGGATGTAGGCAAACTGGAAGTAGAGCCGCAGTGCCTCGTGATCAAGATCGGGCGGAACGCCGGCCAGGCGCAACGCCTGGAGTTCACTCGCGAAGAACAATCCATGAGGCAATAGGGCGTAGTAGAGCGGCTTTTCTCCGAAACGATCCCGTGCCAGCAGGAGTTTCCTGTTGCGCGCGTCCCAGATCGCCAGCGCAAACATCCCCCTAAGCTTGCCCAGTCCGTTGACGCCTTCCTGTTCATAGACGTGAACGACTGTTTCAGTGTCGCTCTGTGTGGCGAAACGATGCCCCGCGGTGGCCAACTCACTGCGCAATTGCCGGTAATTGTAGATTTCGCCGTTAAAGACAATCCACACGGAACCGTCCTCATTGGAGAGCGGCTGGTGCCCGGTAGCCAAGTCGATAATGCTTAGCCGGCGCATGCCGATGGCGCAACCGCTGTCCAGGTGGAAGCCCTCGTCATCGGGACCGCGATGACGAATCGAATTGCACATAGCGCGGAGCAGTTCCGGACCAGCCATCTGGTCGAAGAGCAGGTACCCGGCAATCCCACACATGCGATGCGCTTCCCAATGTAACATCAGCTCGAGCCGCGATTGCTGCGGACGCTCAATTAGAACGCGCGTTGCCGCCAAACGTAGCCATTGTTTTAGTGGCCGATGTAGCCGAGGCCTTCGAGTTGTCTTAACTTCTCGGGGTCGATCTGTTTTGCCCCGTGAGTCCGGGCGGGCAGCGCCCTCGACCATGCGCCTAGGTCGGCAGCCAATTCTGCGGCGCGCTCCTGTCCCTGGTTGTTCAGATTGCGGTGCTCATCAGGATCGCGGCCCAGATCGAATAGCTCGCGCTTGCCGTTGTCGGAGGCGATGAACTTTAGCGGCCAATCGAAGATGGCTTTGGCGGCGCAGCCTTTGGGGCACTCCAGCGGATGCATCACCGGGCAGGGGAAGGTTTCGGCGTAGATGTTGCGCTTCGCGGTGGCCGAATCGGTGAGTGCCTTACCCTGCATGTTCGAGGGGACGGGCAGGTTCAGCGCCGAAAGCACCGTGGGCGCTACGTCAATGAGACTGACCGGCGCGGTGATGACGCCACGAGACGCGGCGAGTGGGTATTTGACGGTTAACACGACGTGCAGCAGATTCTGATAGGGAGAATTGCCATGGCCGACGCGGTTGCGATCGCCAAAGGATTCGCCATGATCGCTCACAACGATGATCATAGAGCTGTCGTAGGCGTTGTGGCGCTTGAGCCAATCGACTACTTTCCCAATCTGGGCGTCGACGTATGCGATCCCGGCATCGTATTGCGATTCGCAATTCCGGCGATAGACGGAGGCATCGGAGCGACCGTGACTGATCTGCTCCTGCTCGGCCTCAAGATCGTCTTGAGTGGTGCGCGTGCGGTGGCCGAAAGGCTCCGGCGGGACATAGGGGAAATGGGCGTCCATGTAGTTGATGAAAGCGAAGAAGGGTTCATTGGGACGAGCGCGGCGGTCGAGCGCGGCGAAAAGTTCGGCGTTGATATCCGCGCCAAGGGCGTAGAGACGGTCGAACTGGGTTGTATTGAAGGCAAGGCTGAGGGCCCGGCGAAGCGCGCGGCGAAACATGTGGCGGTTTTCATCGGAGAGCATGGGGACCGGGCGTGGGATGCGGAATTGGCCGAAGCCCCGTTCGAGTCCGAAATCGGCCCGTAGGTAGAGGTTGGCGGCAGCGCCGAAGGTTTCATAGCCGTGCTTGCGTAGGAGCTCCGCGAGCGTGGGGTATTGGGGCGCGATCTCGCGGCCGTACGCAGCCTCCGGCGGGCTGCAGTAGGCGCCGTGCCAGCTTGGATACATTCCAGTGAATAGCGATGCGTGGCTGGTGAGGGTGATGTCGGAAGCCGAGATGGCGTTGGTGTAGATCACTGAATCACGGGCCAGGGCTTTGAGGTTCGGCGTGGTGTCCCGTTCATAGCCATAAAGCGAAAGATGATCGGCGCGGACCGTGTCCATGACGATCAACACGACGCTCGGCCGGCTGGTTTCGAGGGCCGGCGAGGTGTCAGCCTCGGCGCTGGCAGAAACGTCAGACGAGAGAATGGCGCACGCTGCAAGGAGGAGGATGGCGGCAGCACAGGAGAAGCCGCTGAGGTGGAAGCTCCGGACGGGCACGCGTCGCCCGATCACCACGGCCGCGGCGGCGACGATCGCGAGGAGGGCGGCCAGCAACCAGGACCGCGGACTAAACTTTTGCGCGAACCCTAGATGGAGCAGGCCGATTTGCTGGCCCACTCCCAGCCACAGGCCCGAGATAACCCAGGGCGTGGACAGCCATCCAAGCCGGCGTTGCCAGGATGGAGCGCACAATAGAACGATGAACAGCCCAGCGACCGCGAGCAGCGCGGCTCCGCCATCGCGCAGCCCTTGCGCGACAAAGGTGTTCAGAAAGAGTGAAAGCACCAAGGTGAGGGTTGCGGCGGACGCGTAATCGCTTCTTCTGCGGAGATAGAGCCAGACGCCACATCCCATGCCGAGCATCAGTCCGAGGAGCAGATATCCAACCAGCAGAAGAGCGGTCAGGCGCCAGTGCCAGACGGTGAACACGGCGTACGGGCGCGTGAACCGGAAGACCACTGACGAGAAAATGAACTCGACAATGGCATATGCGGACCAGGCACCGGCGCCATGGATCGCTCCCCATAACACCGACGAGCGGAGTTGAGTACGCATGCGAGGCTAACCGGCTAACTGGACACTTCCGTTATTTTACCCGTGCTGATAGTTATCGTGTCGTATTCTACTCAAGCCTTGGAGCCGGTGCCGTACCAACTCCGGGACTTGGCTGGCTTGCGGCCTAAACATACCAGTACTACTGTGACCGGCAAAGCCGTTGCCGTACCTGACGTGGATGATACAGTGTGAAAATGACGCCGGGCTCAAATCGAGGTGCCCTTTCTTCGGTTTGGCAAGCGCCTCGCCCCGATTGTCTCCCGCAGCCCGGGCCTTCTGTTTCGCACGCTCGCCCGCTCCATCTTAGGCGCGGGTCGAGAGTGTTGCCGCTGCGGAAGGGCTGAGTATGTGCGGCATCGCGGGATTCTGGTCCCAGGATCCACCGTCCAATGCGCGAGCAGTCCTCAGAAGGATGACGGACGCGATTCGCCACCGGGGCCCCGACGACAGCGGATTCTATTCGGACGGGCCAATGTACTTGGGCCACCGCCGGCTTAGCATCATCGATCTCCAGACTGGTCACCAGCCTATGTCGAGCGAGGACGGCGCCATCTGGATTGTTTTCAATGGCGAGATTTTCAACCACGCCTCGCTGCGGACCGTACTCGAAGCCGCCGGACATTCATACGCCACGCGGTCCGACACAGAAACGATCCTGCATGCGTATGAGGAATACGGCGTTGATTGCGTGAACCATTTCCGTGGGATGTTCTCGTTTGCCTTGTGGGACCGGCGGGCACGCACGCTCTTCTGCGCCCGGGACCGTCTCGGTATTAAGCCTTTTTATTACTTTTGGGACGGGCGAACGTTCGCCTTTGCATCGGAAATCAAGGCCCTCCTCGAGCACGCCGGGATTTCGGCGCGGTTGAATGAGGCCGCAATTCCGGAGTATTTGGCGTTCGGCTACACGAGCTCGGAAACAACATTGTTTCAGGGAATTCGAAAGCTGATGCCGGGGCACCACTTGATTTTGAGGCCCGGCGAGGATGGCCGCCCTGTGCTCGAGTGCACTCAGTATTGGGACGTCCCGGAGTCCGCGGGGCATGAGGATCGCGACGAGCAGCAGTGGATTGACGAGTGCCGGCAACGCCTCGAGGAAACCGTGCAGATGCGTCTGATGAGCGACGTTCCTCTCGGGGTGTTCCTGTCCGGGGGCGTGGACTCGAGTGCCATTGCTGCCCTGATGGCGCGCATGGTCTCCGGTCCGGTGAGCACGTTCGCCGTGGGCTACCGGGAAGGCGCATACAGCGAGCTGGGTTACGCGCGAAAGGTGGCGGGCTGGATCGGCACCAATCATCATGAAGTGGTCGTGGAGAGGGACGACTTTTTTAACGCGCTGCCTGAGCTTGTCTGGCACGAGGACGAACCGATCGCTTGGCCATCCAGCGTTTCACTGTATTTCGTTTCGCGCCTGGCCTCCCAGCGGGTCAAGGTTGTTCTCACCGGCGAGGGGAGCGACGAATTATTTGCCGGTTATGCCCGTTATCGTTTCTTCCTGCGCAACAGAAAATGGGCCGCCTGGTACAAAATGATGCCGGAAGGTTTCCGCCGCGGTATTCAGGCTCGGATCACGTCTTCTGCTGTGCTCTCCGCCTCGTTCCGGCGCAAATTGCAACACACGTTCCTGGCGCGGGGGGAGAGCCTGGAGTCGCTGTATCTGGACAATTTTTGTTGCGCATTTTCAGACCAGCCTGGCGCCTACGAGAGCTACCTGCGGTGCTGGAACAAACCCGGTGCGGAATGTATGAGCCTCCTGTCGCGTCTCCTCTACGCAGACCAGAAGACGTACATGGTCGAGCTGCTGATGAAACAGGACCAGATGAGTATGGCCAATTCGATCGAAAGCCGCGTGCCTTTTCTCGACCATCCCCTGGTTGAGTTCGCTGCCAGGATGCCAGACCGTCTGAAACTCCGTGGAGGAACCGGCAAGTACATTCTGAAGCAGGCGGTGAAGGATCTCCTGCCGCCCGAAATCATTCACCGGAAAAAGATGGGGTTTCCCACCCCGCTCCGCCGGTGGCTGCTTGATCCGCGGTCGGAGGTGCTTTATGCCATGCTGCTCGATCCACAGGGGGTCGTAAGTTCTTTTGTGGACCGCGTGCAACTGGAGCGGCTCTTGGAGCGCCAGCGATCCGGCGCCGAGGATGCCACGGATCGGATCTGGCGGCTGCTCAACTTGCAGCTTTGGGGCGATATCTTCGTCTTGAAGACCAGGGATCCTAAAGAAGGCTTCGTCAGGGCGGCCGCAGGCTCATGAAGATCCTATGGGTCAATACCAATTTCATGCACCCGACCACGAAGGGTGGGCAGATCCGCACCCTGGAGATGCTGCGGCTCCTTCACCGCCGGCATGAGATTCACTACGCCACCCTTGAGAATTCCACGAATCTTGAAGGCTTGCGGAGGAGCGGCGAGTATTCTACCAAGGCGTATCCGGTGCCGCATCGGATACCGGATCGAGGCTCGCCGGGATTCGCTTTGCAGGTCGCAGCCAGCCTGTTTTCTCCGGTGCCGCTGGCGGTGAGCCGTTTTCACCCGCCGGGAATGGAAGAGCGGTTGGAGGATCTGATCCGGAAAGAGCGATTTGACCGGGCCGTGGTGGATCACCTCGCCCCCACCGCCTACTTTCCTCGCATGGGTGAGGCCGTATTCTTCCAGCACAACGTGGAAACCGTGATCTGGCAAAGGCATGTGGAGCAGGCCGCGGACCCCATCCGCAAGTGGTACTTCCGGGTGCAGGCGGCACGCATGCTCGAATACGAGAGGCGAGTATCGCGGGCGGCGGGCCACATCGTCGCCGTTTCAGCCGCAGACGCACAGGCCATGCGGACGCTCTTCGGGGTGACGAATGTGTCTGAAATCCCAACCGGGGTCAACGTCGAATTTTTCACGCCACCAGGATCAGTTCCGCCGGCGGCGGAGCTAGTATTCGTAGGCTCCATGGACTGGCTGCCCAACGTGGACGGAATCCTGTTTTTCGTGCGCGAAGTCTTGCCTTTGATCCTTCGCCGGCGCCCGCGCACCACAATGATGATTGTTGGACGGACCCCGCCCCGAGAGATCCGGGATCTGGCTTGCGCGCGACCCATGATCACCGTGACCGGCACGGTTGCCGACATTCGGCCATGCTTGTGGGGTGCTAAGATCTCCATTGTCCCTTTGAGGATCGGAGGAGGGACGCGGCTGAAAATCTATGAATCCATGGCCGCCCGCGTACCGGTGGTTTCCACCACGATCGGCGCCGAGGGTCTGACGATCCACCCGCCGGATGACATTCGTCTGGCCGACACGCCCCAAGCATTCGCTGAACATTGCCTGGGACTGCTGGACGATGCGAGCGAACGAGAACGCATTGCGGCCAGGGCTTTCCAAATGGTCAGCTCGCAGTTCTGCTGGGAAAAGGTGGCATGCTGTTTCGAACGCATTCTCGAAGCGGCTCCGGCGCTGAGCTGAAGCCACATCCGGAGCGAGCGCGCTGTTTTCGACTCGGCGATGCTGCTTCGATAAAGGTTACATTCGCGAGGCTTCGTAAGGCGGAATGATCCAATTCATGTATTCTCGCGGGTCTCCCGTCTTACCCGCGGCGGCAGCGCGCACCAGGTTATAGGTTTCTCTAGCCGTCACGTAATGCAGAACATAATTGGTGCCATCGTTGTAATGTCTTTCCAGATACGACAGCCCCCGTTCGAGATGGCCGCCCAGCCACTCCTCCACATCGTCATCGGTACTCGCACCGTGTCCGTGGACTTTGATGAATACCCACTCCGGCCTCCCTTGAACGTGAACGTTGGCCCTCACCCACCGGTCTACTCTTCGTTCGTCGACCGGATCGGCCAAGTGTATGTTGCCATCTTCGATTCCCACGAACAGCCTTCGAATACTCAGCGTGGGGAACAGCAGCAACGGACCTTCCACCAGAACCAGCGCACTGTCATCTATCGGCCGTCCAACCCGCAACGGAGTTCCGTGGTCGTAAGACTTGGGGCCGTTATCGTCGATGGCTTCCAGGATTTGGTTCACCATCCGTGGCTGGGAATCGTGAAAGAGACTCGGGAAAGTGTAATCAGCAAAACAACCCAGTCCCGCCAGGAGGCTTAGCTCGCGGTTCGCTCCGCATGTTTCGGCGCCGTTGCTGTTATCCAGCCCCCAGTTCCCATGGACGAAGGCGAAATGCGTCTTACCGTCGATGCCTTTCAGAAAATGGAACCGTTGAAAGTACTTCACAGCGGCCGAGAACTTCTTCTCCGTTGATTCCTGCGTATCACCCCCGTGGTGGTAATGCAGTTCCACCTCACCGTTTCCACCTTTCACCAGTGACTGCAGCAATTCCATGTTCGGATCTATTGCTTGTTCCCCTGGATAGAACCAACTGTGCTGCACTCTCCGGCCGCTGCTGTCTCGATGGCGATGGGCCAATTGGGGATACTCCGTCTCCCACCGCTTTGTGCGGTCAAGACGCGTGCCCGGCTCGAAATGATCCGCAAACATCACGAAAAGATGAACGGGTTTCGTGCGCGGGGCTTCCTGGTGCATGCGATCTTCCGCGTAGCCAGGAAGCCACACATAAAGTTTGCGCTGGTAAATGCGATAAGTGAACGCGAGAGAATACAGACAAACCGCGATCACTAGAACTCGGAAGAGATATCGCATCGCGAATACTGCGCTTCGAGCGGAAAGCGGAGAGCTTCAGTATGGCAATCGAGGTAAGTACTCGTCAATGTTGCCGGTTCAGGAGGAAAGGGTCAGTACGGGCAGGCCGCTGCGCGCAATCGCCGCAGCCGCAGGCGGTGATGGCTTCTGCACGACGACGATGTGTGCAGCCCAGCCAAGCAGATCCTCGAGGCTGGGCGCCATCAGGCGCTCGATATCGGGAATGGCGGACAGAACGAAACTGCGGTTGCTGCCATATATGTCCTCGATGCGGACGTGGGGATCGAAGACCCTGACGTCGCGACCTTTTTCGATAACGAACTTGAGCAACGTAAGCGCGGAACTCTCTCGCAGGTCGTCGGTGTTCTCCTTGAACGCGAGTCCGAACACGCCGATGCGGGTCGCGGGAAGGTCGCCGACGCTTTGAATGGCGCGGTGCAGATGCGCCTCATTGCTCGGCAGTCCCGATTCGAGCAAAGGGACGCGGATTCCTTGCCGGCCCGCATGGTAGGTGAGAGCCCGGAGGTCTTTCGGCAGGCACGAACCACCGAACGCGAAGCCGGGCCGGAGGTAGGCCGCCGAAACGTTCAGTTTCCCGTCACGACAGAGGGTTTGCATGACCTCATCGCCCGAAACGCCCATGGCCGCGGCCAGGGAGCCGATCTCATTGGCGAAACAGATCTTGACGGCGTGGTAGGCATTGCAGGCGCACTTAATCATCTCGGCTGCCCGGAGGGACACCAGGCAAGGTTCGACCCCGAGCGTTGGGTACAGGGAGGCCACGCGCCGCGCGGCGGGCTCCGGGCCGCCAACCACGACTAGCGACGGTTCCAGGAAATCGCGTACGGCACTGCCTTCGCGGAGGAACTCGGGGTTGCAGACGATTGACACGCCTTCGAAACCTGCCAATATCGGGATGAGAACCTCCTCGCAGGTGCCCGTGAATACCGTCGAGCGGACCGCAACGATCAGGGGCTTGACGCGCCCGGCAACGGCGCCGGCGATGTCGGCAGTAACCCGGCGAAGCTGCTCCAGGCCGAGATTGCCGTCGCGTTCCGAGGGAGTGCCCACGCAGATGAAAGCGATATCGGCTTCGCGAAGTCCGTGAACGGCCGATGTGGTGGCCGTCAACCGGCCGCCCTCGACGCCCTGACGAACTAATTCTTCGAGACCTGGCTCGAAAAACGGGGCCCGCCCTTCCAAGACACGCCGGACTTTGAACTCGTCCGGGTCGATGCCCGTGATTTGATAACCGAGGCTGGCCAGGCAGGCTGCGCTGACGCAGCCCACGTAACCCAGACCCAGCACAGCAACGTGAGTCGGCACCTTTTCGATTATAGCGACCGGCCCTCCGATACAATGATGAAAAGCTGTGACTCCATGATCGAATGAAACAGGTCATTCGCAAAGGACTAAACGAGATTGTGATCGATAAGGCGCCCGATCCGCTCCCGTGTACTCGAATGCCGTTCGATTCAGCCTCCTGGTCCGCATGAGGGTCATCCAGCTCGGTCCCTATCCTCCGCCGCACGGCGGCGTGCAAACCAATCTCGTGGCCATCCGCGACTTCTTACGCCGCCAGGGGCACCAGTGTGCGGTAATCAACCTCACCAGGCATCGCAAGCACGCGGGCGATGATGTGTACTATCCGAAGAGCGCGCTGGAAACCGCGTGGTTGCTGGTGCGCGAGGCGGCCGACATCCTGCATCTGCATATCGGCGGCAACCTGACCCTGCGGCTGCTGTGCTTGGGGCTGCTGTGTTGCACGTTGCCGCGACGAAAGGCGGTTCTCACCTTTCATTCCGGGGGCTACCCTTCATCGACGGAGGGGCGCACGACAAGGTCAACGAGTTTCCGCGGCTTCGTAATCCGCCGGTTCGACGCCCTGGTCGCAGTCAACGACGAGATCGCCGCTTTTTATGCCCGGTGCGGCGCGAGGCTCGAGCGTGTCCGCGTGATCAGCCCGCAAGGGCCGGTCGTTGCGGACGCCCCCCTTCCAGAGCCCTTGGCGTCTTTTTTTGCATCGCACCGGCCGGTGTTGCTCAGCGTGGGGCAAATCGAGCCGGAGTATGACCTGCTGCTTCAGATCGAGGTCCTCGGCCGGATCCTGCGGCGGTACTCGGGGGCTGGGCTGGTGATGATCGGCTCAGGAAGCATGGAGGAACAAGTGCGGCGCGCCATGAGCCGCCAGCCATGGGCGGTGCACATGCTGCTGCCTGGCGACCTCGAGCACGCCTTCACGCTGCGGGCGATCCGCGAGTGCTCCGTGCTGCTGCGCACCACACTCTACGACGGAGACTCGATCTCGGTGCGCGAGTCCCTCGCACGGGGTACACCCGTCATCGCCACCGATAATGGCATGCGGCCGGCGGGTTGCCGGCTGGTCCCCGTTTCCGATGCGGCAGAGCTCGAGGAGGCCATTCTCGAGACACTGACCCGGCAGGCCGGCGAGGGGGCCCTGGCCCCGCCCGGCGAGGAGAATCTGGAAGCGGTCTTGAGGCTTTATCTCGACCTTGCGTCCAAAAAGCCGAGTTCGGTGGTCAGGATTTAAGAAGGCGAACGGCTATCACGCCGGATCCGCTAGGGCAGCGGAGGAGTGCCAGAAAACATGGAGCGGGAGACGGGGGTCGAACCCGCGACGTCCAGCTTGGGAATATGAGCGTCGATTGTAAATAAATGACTTACGCGTCTATGGCGCTGTTTTCTGGTCCGATAAGTCCGTTGTTTTCACGATGCTCTCTCACGAAGCCCTGTTAATGAGGTAAACGAGGTAACGAAACCGAACCTCAATCTTGCACTCCTAGTCCAATGTATCAGAAGTATCTTTACTAATTAGAAGAATGGGCTCATAGTGGAGGAGCAATGCCACTGGCGCCGGCTCCTCCCTTGGCAGTAACCGACACGGAACGTCGGGAGCTGTCACAGTTGACCAGTGCTCGGAACGCCCCGCAGGGAATCGCGCTTCGCGCCAGAATCATCCTTGGTGCTGCCGATGGAGTGGCCAACAACGTTCTGGCGCGGGAGCTATCCACCAGCCTGCCGACGGTGCTGCTGTGGCGACGACGGTTCCAGGAACAAGGCCTGATGGGGATTCTGGAGGATCGCCGCGGTCAGGCCGACCGAAAGAGATTACGCCGGAACAGGAAGCGGCGCTGGTCGACAAGACTTTACATTCCAAGCCGCGCCATGCCACGCACTGGAGTGTCCGCTCGATGGCGCGCGAACAGGGGTTGAGCCCGGCGACGATCCAGCGCATCTGGAGCAAACACCACCTACAGCCTCACCGCGTCGAGTCGTTCAAGTTCAGCACCGATCCGGAGTTCGTGGCCAAGGTCCGCGACATCGTGGGACTGTACCTAAACCCGCCGGACAAGGCGATGGTGCTCAGCGTAGATGAAAAAAGCCAAATCCAGGCGCTGGATCGCACCCAACCGATCCTGCCGCTTCGGCCAGGCCTGCCGGAGCGTCAGACCCACGACTATAAGAGGCACGGGACGACCACGCTTTTCGCGGCTCTGGATGTCGTCGCAGGCAAGGTTATCGGCGAGTGCCAACCGCGGCATCGCCATCAGGAATTCCTGCGCTTCCTCGATAAGATCGACGCGGCTACCCCGGCTCATTTGAGCGTTCATCTCATTCTGGACAACTACGGGACCCACAAACACCCGGAGGTGAAGAAGTGGTTCGCCGAACATGCTCGCTACCAGGTGCACTTCACCCCGACCAGCGCTTCCTGGCTAAATCAAGTCGAGCGCTGGTTCGCGGAAATCACGCGCAAGCGCATCCGCCGAGGCACATTTCGATCGGTCCGAGAACTGGAGAAGGCGATCCGGGATTATATCCGCGCACACAACAGGGCCCCTCAACCCTTCGTTTGGGTCGCGAGTGCGAACAAGATCCTTACGAAGGTTCGGAAATATAAACAGACTTTAGAGACACGAGGCTAGTC
>Ga0335077_10001460_pt1 | contig 28070 bp, 30 predicted proteins | sample Lox_Sample_31_FD_207151 | JGI IMG/M metagenome (GOLD analysis project Ga0335077, IMG submission 207151) | Soil microbial communities from Loxahatchee National Wildlife Refuge, Florida, United States - Lox_Sample_3.1 | ecosystem: Environmental > Terrestrial > Soil > Wetlands | place: USA... | reverse complement strand
ACAAGGCTGGTCCACGCCGAAATCGGTCGGACCTCTCGCTTTGTCGCGGCGACGCCGTCTTAGCAAGCAAGAAGAGGACCACGCGCGGGGCGCGGACGCAATGCCGTTGCGCCGTTGACGCTGTGGCAAGTTGCGAGGCCAGTTAACCGCTTAAGGCTGATGCCGGGAACCGTGGCTGAGCCGCAGTTCTCCCTGGTGCTGAAAAATAAGACAACTGCTGCGTTTCTGACGCGGCGGCGCGGTCCGCCGAGTCCGACAAACGAAAGCGCCCCGGACATGCCGGGGCGCCATCTGTCGGAAAAGGATTTGACGTTAGGCCGCAGCCTTGGTGTCGACCACCTGCGCCTTGGCATTGCCAGCGCCGATCGGGATCTGGCGCGGCTTCTTCGCCTCGGGGATCTCGCGCACGAGATCGACGTGCAGCAATCCGTTCTCGAGGCTGGCGTTCTTGACCTGGACATGGTCGGCAAGCTGGAAGACGCGCTCAAACGCGCGCGCGGCGATGCCCTGATAGAGTACTTGGCCGCTCTCCTCTTCCTTGGTCTGCTTGGAGCCCTTGATCGTCAGCGTGTTCTCTTTCGCTTCGATCGAAAGGTCCTTCTCGCCAAAGCCGGCAACCGCGACGGTGACGCGGTAGGCGTTTTCGCCGGTGCGCTCGATGTTGTAGGGCGGGTAGCCCGGGGCGGATTCAAATCCGTCCAGCATCGAGAACAGCCGGTCAAAGCCGACGGTGGAACGATAGAGGGGAGCAAGATCAAACGTACGCATGGCATATCCTCCTTGAGTTGAGCGACATGCGGGCGGTCCACCGTAGGGCCGGACCGAACACCCGAGCGCAGCCGGAATGGCCTGCGCAGAATTGATATGGGAAGGTGTTTTTGGCCTCGCAAGAGGCCCCGGCCTATGGACGTAAGCTATTGAAATAGCTAGATTTTAATGCATTGCCGGCAGTATGATTGAGCCGGTTTCAGGCCCTGCTATAAGGCGCGGAGCCAGCGCGCGCCGCGCTCATTTTCGGGCTCCATGAAACTGGTCTCCAATCCCGCCAATCCGGTGCCCGAGAATGTGGTGACCGGCAGCATTCAAACCCCGGATGGGATCACCTTGCGTTTTGCGCGTTGGGCGCCGCCGCCCGGACGCAAGGGCACGGTGGTCGTGCTGCAAGGCCGCGCCGAATACATCGAGAAATATTTTGAGACGGTGCGGGACCTGCGCGCGCGCGGCTTTGCCGTGGCCACGTTTGATTGGCGCGGGCAGGGCCTGTCGGACCGTGCGCTTTCCGACCGCCTCAAGGGGCATGTGCGAAATTTTTCCGAATATGCCACCGACCTCGCGGCGATCATGGAGCAGGTGGTGCTGCCCGATTGCCCCCCGCCGATCTTTGCGCTCGGCCATTCCATGGGCGCCGCGATCGGCATCCGCGCCTGCCATGACGGCAACCGCTGGTTCGACCGCATGGTGCTGTCCGCGCCGATGATCGCGTTGCGCCCGGGCAAACTCACCGTGATGGCGGGACCGCTGGCGCGCACGATGCGGGTCCTCGGCCGCGGCTCCGGCTATGTGCCGACCGGCGACGGCAAGCCGATCGGGGCCGAGGATTTCATCGGCAACATGCTCACCTCCGATCCGGTACGCTACGCGCGCAACATGGCGGTGCTCGAAGCCGCGCCGGAGCTCGGCGTCGGCGCCCCGACCGTTGCCTGGGCCGATGCCGCGTTGCGCCTGATGAAGCGCTTTGCCGCGCCGAGTTACGCCGGCCACATCCGCCAGCCGATCTTGTTGGTGGCGGCCGGGCGCGACGAGGTGGTCTCCACGCCGGCGATCGAGACTTTCGGGATGAATCTCCTGGCCGGCCGCCATCTCATCATTTCAGGCGCCAAGCACGAAATCCTGCAGGAGCAGGATCATTTTCGCGCCCAGCTCTGGGCGGCCTTTGACGCGTTCGTGCCGGGCACGCCGCGGTACTAGAGCGCGCTCGCGTCATCGAGTTCGGCGGCAACGGATTGTCCGCTAAACTTTTAGCGTCTCCAGTGCGGCCGCATGCACGCGCGCATCGCCGGCGACCACGATGCGGCCGCCGCTTTGCGCCGGACCGTTCTCCCAGGTGGTGACGATGCCGCCGGCGCCGGTGATGATCGGGATCAGGGGGACAATGTCGTGCGGCTTGATCTCGGTCTCCACGACCAGGTCGATTAGCCCCGCCGCCAACATGCAATAGGCGTAGCAGTCGCCGCCGTAGCGCGAGAGCTTGACCTTGTCTTCGAGCCGGACGAAGGCGGCACGGTCGGTGTCATTCATCAGCAGTGGGCTGGTGGTTGACAAGATCGCGGCGTCGAGCGACGCGCAGGCGCGCACGTGCAGGTTGCGGTTGCCGGCTGGGCCGCGGTAGCGCGCCGCGCCGCCGTCGCCCGAGAATTTTTCGTGCGTGAAGGGTTGGTTCATCATGCCGAAAACCGGCTCGCCGAAGCGCATCAGGCCGATCAGCGTGCCCCAGGCGACCATCCCGGTGATGAAGGATTTGGTGCCGTCGATCGGATCGAGCACCCAGACGTATTCGGCGTCGCTGCGGTCGGCGCCGTATTCTTCGCCGATAACGCCGTGGTCGGGAAAGTTCGTGCGGATGAGCGCGCGCATGGCCTGCTCGGCGGCGCGATCCGCCGCAGTGACCGGATCGAAACCGCCGGCCTTCTTGTTGTCGACCGCCAGCGCGGTGCGAAAGAACGGCAGGATCGTCTCGCCGGAAACGGCAGCGAGCTGGTCGACGAAATTGCTGAAATCGATGGCCGTCATGCTGCCTGCTTTGCGCGTCGCCCCGACCTATCGAAGTGTTGGTCGCTCGGCAACCGCGGCCGCGATCGCGTCGGGTCTTACGTGTTCACGATGACAGCGGATTGAGGAGCGCAATTTTCCATCTGGGGACGCCACTGTGAGCGAAATTTTCTGCTGCAGTGCAGAGAGCGCTCGCCTGATTGTTTCGCATAGCCAAAAGGGGATTGGCTGAATCTGGTACGCAGGTATGCAAAATTCACATGAGAAATAGGGTTTCCGGCCTTGATTTTTGTGCGTCGCGGTGTAATTTATTGCAATGCGGTAGCGAGAGCTACCGTTGCCCTCCTTGGGCGTTTCCTCCCTAGACTTGGGCCGCTTGCAAACGCGAGCGGCCCTTTTTTTATTCGGCGGCGGCGCGATAGGGCCGCAGCTCGTCGAGGGGAATCTCGCCTAGCCGCCGCGCCAGCGTTTCCATATCGACGGCCAGCTGGCCAAAGGTGCCGGAGCGTACGTAGCGGCGCTCATCCATGTACAGCGCGCGGTTGATCTCGAGCTGGATGGCATGCAGCCCGGCGGCCGGATTGCCGTAATGCTCGGTGATGAAGCCGCCGGCATAGGGCTTGTTGCGGCTCACCGTGTAGCCGAGCGCGCGCAGCGCGCGTTCCACGGTTTCGGCGACGACGCCGACGCAGCTCGTGCCGTAACGGTCGCCGAGCACGAATTCCGGCCGCGGCCGCTCGTCCTTGTGACCAGCGGTCGAGGGCATCGAGTGGCAATCGATCAGCACGGCCGCGCCAAAGTCGCGGTGCAGCCGCGAAAACAGCCGCCGCAACGCGCGGTGATAGGGCTTGTACAGGCTCTCGATCCGCCGCAGCGCGTCGTCGACCGGAATGCGCTGATCATAGATTTCCTGCGCGTCGCCGACCACCCGGGCCACGGTGCCGAGACCCCCGGCCACCCGCATCGAGCGGGTATTGGCGAACGAGGGCAGGCGGCCCTCGAACATGCGCGGATCGAGCTCATAGGGCTCGCGGTTGACGTCCACGAAGCAGCGGGGAAAATGGGCCCGCATCAGTGGAAAACCGTGCTTGACCACCCCTTCCACCAATTCGTCGACGAAGCTGTCCTCCGACCGGCGCAAAGTGGCGATATCGAGCCGAGAGACGCCGAGGAACTGGCGCGGGTAGGTCGAGCCGCTATGCGGCGAGTTGAACAGCACCGGCGCCGTCACCACGACCGGCTCCAGCACCTCGAACGGCGGGTCTAGCTCGTCGTGGATTTCACTCATGGATGGCCATTTCGGTCGCGGGTAGTATCGTGGTGGGCCCGGCCCAACCGGTCCCGCAATAACGGTCTATTGTCAATGTATCGCAAGGCTATGCCAAGCTATGCTTTTGGTTCACGCGTTATTTACCTGGCGTAAGTCTTATGGGGCGGTAGGGGCCCCCGGACGGGCGGCCGGGACGGGGCGTTAGGGTACCATGTCAAAGATCCTCCTGGCGGAAGACGACACCGATATGCGGCGCTTTCTGGTCAAGGCGCTGCAGAACGCGGGGTTCGACGTGACCTCCTATGACAACGGCCTGTCCGCCTACCAGCGGCTGCGCGAGGAGCCGTTCGAGCTTCTGCTCACCGATATCGTGATGCCGGAAATGGACGGCATCGAGCTTGCCCGCCGCGCCGCCGAGCTCGACCCCGACATCAAGATCATGTTTATCACCGGCTTTGCCGCGGTCGCGCTCAACGCCGATTCGACCGCGCCCAAGCACGCCAAGGTCTTGTCCAAGCCGATCCATCTGCGCGATCTGGTCAACGAAGTGCAGAAGCTTCTGGCGGCTTGAGGCCGGAGGGACCGCCCGGCGGGCCGCTTGCCTCGCCAGATCGGAGCCGATAAGACCAAATCCGGTAAAGGGCGCGTAGCTCAGCGGAAGAGCACTACCTTGACATGGTAGGGGTCACAGGTTCGATCCCTGTCGCGCCCACCACCCATTCACGTTTTCAACCGACCTGCGGAGACTTGGAAGAATTGCCCGCCATTCATCGGGCCTGAGCAGAAATCGCGCCACCAAAATAAACTACAAAAGTAATTTCAGCGACGAAAGTGTTTGCAGTTTCATTCTGAACCGGCGCGCCATTTAACCGGCGTCGAGGCTTCGTTACTACGCCTCGCATTTTGATCGCGAAATAGTTTGCAGACCCAGTCGGGTGCCCTCATTGCGGCGGCCGGAAAGCCTTGCAGCGCGCCGGGTCAGTGTCGATGCGCGCGGCCCCGATCAGGTCGAGGCAATAGGGGATCGCCGGGAACACCGCCTGCATGGTCATGCGGATGGAGGCCGGACGCCCGGGCAGGTTGACGATCAGCGTCGAGCCGCGGATGCCCGCGGTCTGCCGCGACAGAATCGCGGTGGGCACCTGCTTCAGGCTCTCCATGCGCATCAGTTCGCCGAAGCCGGGCATCAGCCGCGTGCAGGCGGCGATCGTGCCTTCCGGCGTCAGATCGCGCGGCGCCGGGCCGGTGCCGCCGGTGGTGAAGATCAACGCGCAGCGCTCGCGGTCGGCGAGCTCGATCAGCGTGTCGCGCACGCTGTCGATCCCGTCGGGGATCAGCCGGCGCACCGAGCGCCATGGTGTCGTCAGCACCTCGCGCAGGAAATCCTCGATCGCCGGTCCGCTGACGTCGTTGTAGGTCCCGGCACTGGCGCGGTCCGACACGGTGACGATGCCAATGGCGGCGGTTTGGCTTTCGGTCATGGCGGTCCTTACGTTCAGCCGGCGGGCGACAATTGCGCGGGCCGCGCCGCGCGCGACGGCCGCACCGAGTCGTGGCACCAGGCGAGTACCGCGTCGATATCCGTCGGCAGGTCGCTCGCCAGATGCCCGTGGAATTGCGCCCACGCTTCGGCGTAGGACGCGCGCACCGCGGTCAGCACCGGAATGCCGGCCTCCATGGCGCGCGCAAAGGCCGGGCGCAAGCCGCCGCCTTCCGCTTCGGCTTTGCCGAACCGGTTGAGGATCAACAGCTCGACATTGTCCTGCGACGCGCGGTCGAACAGCACGACGAATTCGGCAATCCCCTGCGCGTCGAGCCGGCACCCTTCCGCCTGCGAGCCAAGGTCCTGCGAAATCTGGAAGCGTTTGCGCGTGGCGATGTCGACCAGATTCATGGCCGCGCAGCGGCTATCTCCGCCCGGCGCGTTTTCTTGCAGTGCACCGCCGAGCCGGACGTGCTCCGCGCGCAGCTGGCCGGCGACGCGGCCGAGGAATTCGTCGATGGGGAAGCCGGCTTCGTAGACGACGGCCGCGAGCCGCCCGCCGTTCGATGTCGTCATCTCGTTGCTCCAGCGAGCGGATTCCCCGCGCTATCGGTCGATTCCTCGCGCCAGCGCGCCCCGGCTGCCTTGAAATTAGTCAAGTCCCGGTTTCCGGCGCCCTGCTATGCATCCATTATAAAATTAATGTGTACGATGGGGGAATCCTATGAGGGCAATGCAACGCGTTGCGGCGACTGCCGTAATTGGTCTTTGCGCCGTGCTCGGCGCTGGGCTGCAAGCCTCCGCGCAAATCAAAGTCGGTGCCGTCCTGTCGGTGACGGGTCCGGCGTCGTTTCTCGGCGATCCGGAAAAGCGGACGCTGGAGATCTACGTCGATGAAATCAACGCCAAAGGCGGCGTGAACGGCCAGAAACTGCAATTGATCGTCTACGACGACGCCGGCAACGCCAACAACGCGCGCACCTTCGCCACCCGCCTGGTCGAAGAAGACAAAATCGACGCCATGGTCGGCGGCAGCACCACCGGCTCCACGCTGGCGATGATGCCGGTGTTCGAAGACGCCAAAATCCCATTCATCTCGTTGGCCGGCGCCGTTCAGATCATCCAGCCGGTGCGCAAATGGGTGTTCAAGACGCCGCACACCGACACCATGGCTTGCGAGAAGATTTTCGCCGATCTCAAGCAGCGTAATCTAACGACGGTCGCCTTGATTTCTGGCACCGATGCCTTCGGCAAATCGATGCGCGACCAGTGCGTCGCGGTCGCGCCCAAGGCCGGTATCAAGATCGCACACGAGGAAAGCTACGGACCGCGCGACAGCGACATGACGCCGCAGCTCACCAATATCCGCAACGCCGCCGGCGTGCAGGCGGTGGTCAATCCGGGCTTCGGCCAGGGCCCGGCGATCGTGACCCGCAATTATCGCCAGCTCGCCATCAAGCTGCCGCTCTACCAAAGCCACGGCGTCGCCTCCAAGCAGTTCATCGAGCTTGCCGGTCCGGCGGCCGAGGGCGTGCGGCTGCCGGCCGCGGCGCTGCTGATTGCCGACAAGCTGCCGGCCAGCGATCCGCAGAAGCCAGTCGTGGTCAATTACACGCGCACCTATCAGCAGAAGACCGGGCAGGCGGTCTCCACCTTCGGCGGTCATGCCTATGACGGGCTGATGATCCTGGTGCAGGCGATGCAGCGCGCCAAGAGCGCCGACAAAGCCAAGGTCCGTGACGAGATCGAGAAGACCAAGGGGTATATCGGCACCGGCGGCATCGTGAACATGTCGCCGACCGACCATTTGGGTCTCGACCTGTCGGCGTTCCACATGCTGGAGATCAAGAACGGCGACTGGACGCTGGTGCCCGGGACCTGAGATAACGAACGGGCAAGCTCGCTGGGGCTTGTCCGTTTCGCCTTGCTGGTATCGAACTCAAGCGCCGAGAGGCCTTCGCCGCGATGGCCGAGCTGCTGCAATTCGTGTTCTCGGGGCTGACCGTGGGCGCCATCTACGCGCTGGTCGCGCTCGGCTTCACGCTGATCTACAACGCCTCCGACATCATCAATTTCGCGCAAGGCGAGTTCGTCATGCTCGGCGGCATGACGACGGTGTTCGCGGCGCTCGCCGGCGTGCCCTTGCCGCTCGCCGCGCTGATCGCCGTCGCCGTCACGACCGGCGTTGGCCTCGCGCTGCACCGCTTCGCCATCGAGCCGGCGCGCGGGGCAAGCCCGGTGGTGCTGATCATGATCACTATCGGCGCTTCGGTGTTTCTGCGCGGCGTGGCGCAGATCGTCTTCGACAAGCGCTTCCATAGTCTGCCCTCGCTGTTCGGCAACGATCCGATCCGGTTCGCCGGCGCGGCCATCCTGCCGCAAAGCCTGGTCGTGCTCGCCGGAGTGGCGGCCATCGTCGTCCTGCTGTGGCTGTTCATTGAGCGCACCTTGCTCGGCAAGGCGGTGATCGCGACCGCCGCCAACCGGCTGGCGGCGCGGCTGACCGGCGTCAACACGCGCCGTATCGTCGATTTCTCGTTTGCGGTTTCCGCGGCGATCGGCGCCATCGCCGGCATCCTGATCACGCCGATCGCATTGACCAGTTACGACGTCGGCACCTTGCTGGCGCTCAAGGGTTTCGCGGCGGCGATGCTTGGCGGCATCGGCAGCCCGCTCGGCGCCGTGGTCGGCGGCTTGCTGATCGGCATGATCGAGGCGCTGAGCGCGGGTTATATCTCGTCGAGCTACAAAGACGCTGCTGCCTTCCTGATCATCCTCATCGTCCTCGTCGCCATGCCGCAGGGCCTGTTCGGCCGCGTCAAGGTCGAGCGGGTATGAGCGTGCGCGCGCTGCTCGATACGCGGCTGCTGCCTGTGCTCGTGGTCGCGGCAATCGTCATTGTGCTGCCGCTGTTTTTCCCCTCGGCCTATTATTATCGCATCGGCGCGCTGGTATTCATTTTCGCGCTGGCGGTGGTCGGCCTCAATCTGCTGATGGGCTTTGCCGGCCAGGTCAGCCTCGGTCATGCCGGCTTCCTCGGCATCGGCGCCTATGCGGTCGCCATCGGCCCGGTGCATTTCGGCATGCCGTCGTGGCTGTGCCTGTTCGCCGGCGCCGTCGTCTCGGGCGCGGTCGCCTTCGCGGTCGGTCGGCCGATCCTCAAGCTCAAGGGCCACTATCTTGCCGTCGCCACGCTCGGCTTCGGCTTGCTGGTCGCCATCGTGTTGACCAACGAGGCGAACTGGACCGGCGGTCCCGACGGCATGAACGTGCCGGCGCTGACGCTGTTCGGCTGGCGCGTGCATGGCTCGGACGTTTGGTACTGGATCGCCGGCGCGACCTTCGTCGGCGGCTTTCTGCTGGCGCTCAATCTGATGGACAGCCCGACCGGCCGCGCGCTGCAGGCCATCCATGACAGCGAAATCGCCGCCCGCGTGCTCGGCATCGACGTGGCGCGCAAGAAGCTCGTCATCTTCATTATTTCCGCCGTCTACGCATCGGTCGCCGGGTCGTTTCTCGCTTTGTTCAACGGTTTGATAACGCCGGACGCGGCGGGATTTCTCGGCTCGATCGAACTGGTCGCCATGGTCGTGTTAGGCGGCATGGGCTCTGTAATCGGCTCGCTGGTGGGCGCGGCCGTGCTGGTCGTGCTGCCGCAGGCGCTCACGGTTTTCCACGAATATGAGCAGGCGCTGCTTGGCCTGATCGTGATGGTATTCATGATATTCCTGCGCCAGGGCATCGTGCCGTCCGCTGCGCTCGTGCTGCGCGGGTGGCGCAAATGATGATCCTCGAGGCCGACCGGCTGTCGATCACCTTTGGCGGCGTGCGCGCAATCGATGGCGTCAGCATTGCGATCGCGTCCGGCCAGGTGTTCTCGATCATCGGGCCCAACGGGTCGGGCAAGACCACGCTGATCAATCTCGTCTCCAGCATCTACACGCCGCTCGACGGCGCCATCCGCCTCGCCGGCGAAACGGTGACCGGGCTGGCGCCCGACCAACTCGCGCGGCGGGGGCTATCGCGGACGTTTCAGAATCTGCAGATTTTTTCGCGCATGTCGGTTCTGGAAAACGTGATGGTCGGCCGCCACCGCCACGAGCGCACCGGCATCCTCGCCGACCTTGTGCATTGGCCGTCAGTCGCGCGGCAGAATCATGCAACCCGCGTGGCGGCGCGCGCGGCGCTGGCCCGCGTCGGCCTCACCGACGCCGGCGAGCGGCCGGCGGGTTCGCTCGCTTATGGCGCGCTCAAGCGGCTGGAAATCGCCCGCGCGCTGGCGAGCGAGCCGAAATTGCTGCTGCTCGACGAGCCGGCCGCCGGCTGCAATCCGGTAGAGACCCAGGAGCTCGATCAGGTCATCCGCTCGCTGGTGAAGGACGGCATCACGGTGGTGCTGGTCGAGCACGACATGCGGCTGGTGATGAATATCTCCGACCGCGTGCATGTCCTGGCCAGAGGCAAGACGCTGGCCGAAGGCACGCCGCAACAGGTGCGGTCGAACGCGGAGGTGATCGAAGCCTATCTCGGCGTCCACGGCTCGCAGGAGGCCGCGCATGCTCTCGCTTGAGCAGCTTAAGAGCGCCTACGGCCGCATCGAAGTGCTGCACGGCGTCACGCTTGGTGTCGGCGCCGGCGAGATCGTCACGCTGATCGGCGCCAATGGCGCCGGCAAGACCACATTGATGCATGCTATTTCCGGCGTGCAGCCGATCACCGGCGGCGCGATCAAGTTCAACGGTGTGCCGATCGAGAAGCGCCCCGCACATGAGCGGGTGGCGCTTGGCATTGCGCAGGTGCCGGAAGGCCGGCAGGTGTTCGCGCCGCTGTCCGTGCTCGACAACCTCAAGCTCGGCGCCTGGTCGCGCCGCTCGTCGGATATGGAACCGGCGCTGGCGCGGGTTTGCGACCTGTTTCCGATGCTCGCCGCGATGCTGGACACGCCGGCCGGCGCACTGTCCGGCGGCCAACAGCAGATGCTGGCGATCGGCCGCGCGCTGATGGCGCAGCCGCGGCTGCTGTTGCTGGACGAGCCGTCGATGGGGCTCGCGCCCAATCTGGTCGACCAATTGCTCGCGGTGATCCGCGCGCTGCGCGACGACGGCCTGACCATTCTGCTGGTCGAGCAGAACGCGCGCGCCGCGCTCGCCATCGCCGACCGCGCCTACGTGCTGGAGACGGGGCGCGTGACGCTGAGCGGGCGGGCCGCCGACATCCAGGCCGATGCCCGCGTCCGCGAGGCCTACTTGGGGATCTAAAAACGCCGATGGACTGACGTTAGTCAAGCCGATGGCGTGGTGATCGTCAGAGCAGGCCGGAGCGAGTTCAAGCGGGCCGTCCGGCTAAGCTCCGAACAACAGTGCGCCCGCGAGCCACGCAAGCCAGATCGCCGGTGCGAAGAACAGCCCGAACGGCAGACGGGATGTTGCCGTCACGCTGCGGCCACCGAAAAAACGCCAAGTACCGTAGGCTCCGAGCGCGGCGAGCGCGGCGATCTCGATCGCAACCGGGATCATCGTCCAGTCGAGCCAGGCACCCGCGACGAAGGCGAGCTTGACGTCGCCGAGGCCGAGGCCCTCCCGCCCGCGCAGTCGCCGGTAGAGGACGCGCAGCCCCAGGAAAAACAGCATGCAGAGAACGCCGCGCAGTGCGGCCGCGGCGACGCTGTCGACCATCGGCGCCGCCGTCGTCACGGCCACATAAACGAGGGCGAGGGCGAGCGCCGCGGCAGTCAACTCATCGGGAATGATGAAGCTGCGATAGTCGATGACCGCGATCGCCAGCATCAACAGCGCCAGCACGGCGCCGAGCGCGCCGCCAATTCCGGGGGCTGCCCAAACGCTTGCCGCCGCGGCCGCAAGACCGGCGGCGCCGACGGCGACGTCGGCCAAGTGCATCTGTTTCATCGCGGTGGGCGCGTTTGCCGAGCGAAACCGCATCAGCGGGCGCTGAGTGGCAGCGCGCCCGAGGGATGTTTCGGCGACACTTCGCCGATGCGGCTCTTGAGCTTGGCGCGTAATTCTTCCGCCACCAGATGGGCGTCGACCGCATCGCGGATGATTTGCGGTCGGATGAAGATGATGAGCTCGGTGCGGTCAATCGTCTTGTTCTGGTGCGAGAAGGCATCGCCCAGATAGCTGGGCAATTGATCGAGCCCGGGAATGCCGTTGCGCGTCTTGTTCTGCGTTTCGCTGATCAGACCGGCCAGCAGCACGGTTTGGCCGTCGGCAACCGACAACGTGCTCTTGACTTTGCGCTCGGAAATGGTCGGCGTCAGAGTGCCGGTCGAGTTGGTGTTGGAGACCGCGCTGATCTCCTGCTCGATGTCGAGCCGTACCGTGTTGTTGAAACCGACGCGCGGCGTCACGCGCAGGATGATCCCGGTGTTCTGGTAATTGATGGTGTTGACCACAGCGTTGTTCGCGCTGAGCACGGTCGCCGTGCCGGTGGTGATCGGGACCTGGTCGCCGACCTGCAGCGTCGCCACGCCGTTGTCGGTCACCACGAGCGAGGGATTCGACAGCACCTTGACGTCGGTGACGCTGTGCAAGGCGTCGAGGATGACCTGCGGCGAGTTCTCGGAGCCGATTAGGATATTGAAACCGGGCAGCACGCGGCTGAGCACGGCGCTGCCGATCGTGTTGACCGCCGAGCCGGTGTCCGGCGGTGCGCCGACATTGGTGCTCTTGAGGAAAAACTGCACGCCGTAGGTCAGGCTGTCGTTGAGCGTGACCTCGGCGATGGTCGCGTCGAAGGCGACTTGCAGTTGCGGCCGGTCGATCTGCCGCAGCGCGCCTTCGATGATCTTGTAGTTTTCCTCGTCGGCATAGATCAGCAGGGAATTGTTGACGACGTCGGCGGTGATGCGGATGCCCGGCAGGATCGGCCCGTTTCCTGACGTCGCGCCCGTGCGCGGGGTGGCGAGCGTCCGTGCCGTGCCCGCGCCCCCCGGCGCGGCGGCGGCGAGCTGCTGGGCGATCGACGGGCCGCCGGTGAGCCGCTCGGCCGGGGTCAGCGGAGCGCCGCCGCCGGGTATGCTCGAGCTGACCGTCATGCCGCCGCCCGGGGCGAGCTGGTTCGAGGTCGAGTCGATCGAAGCGGACTGCGCCCCGCCGAACATTTCGTTCAGGATCTCCGCGAGATGCTTCGCTTCGCCGTAGCGGACGCGATAGACCTTCACGCCGGTCGAGGACATCTCCGAATTGTCGAGCCGGCGGATCCAGCTCTGCGCGGTCTTCAGCAAAGCCGGCTTGTTGGTGGCGACGAGAATGGCGTTCAGGCGGCCGATCGGCTGCAATTTGATCAGATCGTGGTTGAGGCCGCCGTCGCCGGTATCCATGATCTTTTCGATTTCGGAAATGATCGGCTCCGGCGTGCTGTGATGCACCGGGAAGATGCCGACAGTCTGCCCGCGCATCCAATCGGTATCGAAATTCAGCACGGTCTCGACCGCGCTGCGCCGCTCCGGCCCGGTGCCCTGGATCAGGATCATGTTGCGCCCGGCGTCGACGCGGATCGCGCCTTGCTTGGCGGCAAAGTTGTCGAGCAGCTTGGTGATCGTTGCCGCCGAGACGTAGCGCAGCGGCACGACGCTCACGCCGTAGCCGGCCTGCGGCGCGCGCCCGTCGGCGGCGATGTCGATGCGGCCGTTGGCGATCGCTTCGTTGAGCGGGACCAGCCGATAGGTGTCGGCATTGCGGACCAGCGCGATGTTGCTCACGCGCAGCGCGTTCTCCAGCACGTAGAGCACGTCGCTCTTGGGCACCGGCCGTCCCGAGGAGAGCGTGACGGTTCCCTGCGCGCGCGGATCGATGATGTAGCCGACGCCGAGAATGTCGCCGAGAATGACCTTGGCGACGGTCGCAACCGGCGCATTTTCGAAGCTGAGATCGTAGCCGTCGCCGCTCGCGGCCGGCTCCGCGCCCTGCAGCGCCACGCCGTTCGCACCGATCGCGCCGTCGCCTGACGCGTTGTAGATCATGTCGTGCGCTTCGTGGCCGCGCGCGACCGTGGCGGGCCCCTGCGGCTGCGGGAAGCGCGGCAGCAGATCGAGCGATTGCACTTGATCGTGGATGTTGGGCGACTCGGTCTTCGGACCGCCGGGGATGAACTTGCTGCACGCCGCGAGCAGCGCGCCGGCCGCAATAAAGGCAAGCGCCACCACTCCGAGACGCTCCGGACGACAGCGACGCACTATACGCACGATGTTACGCACTGGCCCCGCCCGCACACACTCCTCACCGCGTCGGCCCAAACGAGCGACGCTGCCCCGTAAGCTCTTATTATTTGACAATTTTTTCGAATAATCGATACTTATACTGCTGCGTGTCAAGCATAATTTGCAGCCGGTGACGACGAGTTTCCGCGTTTAGTTGCGGGCGTATCGATGTCGACAAATATGCCGGAAGATTTTGCCAAGTATTTGGTCAGCAAAAACTACATTGCTGGCGATTTGATTGCGAAACTCGATTTACCAAATTCGCAGAATGCTGGGCAGACGTTGCGGCGGTTGTGGGAGCTGACCGACCTGTCGGCCGGCGACTTCGCCGACGAGATCGCGCGTTTCCACGGCCTGCCGCGCATGAGCCTGGCGCAACTCATGCAGGCGACGGCGCTGGTGGGGAAATTCTCCCGCCGGTTTCTGCGCGAGATGGCGGTGTTTCCCTACGAAGCGTCGAATGGGCAGTTTTGCCTGGCGGTCGCCGATCCCAATGATGCGGCGCCGGTGCGCGCCGCCGAAATCGTGCTTGGCGGCCGCGTCGGCGTCGCCATCGCCTCGTTCGAGGATATCGCCACCGTGCTGGGCGCGCGAATCGGCGCCGACGAAACGGCGTTGCCGGATGTTCCCGGCATCGCAACGGCGCAGGGCGACGACGACATCGAAAACCTGCGCGATCTGGCGAGCGGCGCGCCGATCGTGCGCGCGGTCAACGACCTTCTCGAGAAGGCGATCGAACTGCGCGCGAGCGACATCCACATCGAGCCGTTCCGCAACGGGCTGGTCGTGCGCATGCGCGTCGATGGCTTGCTGCGCGCCGTCCCGTCCCCCGCGGGCGCGCTGCCGCAGGCGCTGGTTTCGCGCATCAAGATTCTCTCCGGTTTGAACATCGCCGAGCGGCGGCTGCCACAGGACGGCGCCGCGCGGCTGCGCGTCGCCCGCTCGGAGATCGACATCCGCGTCGCCACCATGCCGACCCAACACGGGGAGTCGGCGGTGGTCCGCCTGCTGCCGCGCGATCGCGGCCTGCTCGAATTCGCCAGGCTCGGCCTGTCCGACAAGGACGAAGCGCGGATGAGGCATCTCTTGTCGCTGCCGCATGGCATGATCGTCATCACCGGCCCGACCGGCAGCGGCAAGACGACGACGCTGGCGACCATGCTATCGCTGCTCAACACGCCGACCCGCAAGATCCTGACCATCGAGGACCCGGTCGAGTACGAACTCAGCGGCGTCAACCAGTCGCAGGTAAAGCCCTCGATCGGGTTGACCTTCGCCACCGCCTTGCGCGCCTTTGTGCGCCAGGACCCCGACGTGATCATGGTCGGCGAAATCCGCGACGCCGAGACCGCCAATATCGCGATCCACGCCGCGCTCACCGGCCATCTGGTGCTCACGACCTTGCACACCGAGACCGCCGCCGCGGCGTTGCCGCGCCTGCTCGACCTCGGCGTCGAAGGCTTTCTGCTCAAGTCGACCTTGCGCGCGACCATCGCGCAACGGCTGGTGCGCATCCTCTGCGACCGTTGCAAGACGCGCAAAAATCTCGCAGCCGAAGATTTTGCCGACGACCCGCGCTTTGCCGCGCTCGGCTTCAAGCCCGGCGACACGGTCTACGAGCCGCATGGCTGCGACCGTTGCGGCGGCACCGGTTATCGCGGGCGCAGCGGCATTTTCGAAATCATCGAGATGACCGGGGCGGTGCGCGACCTGATCACCGAGCACACCGATTCCGAAGTCATCCATCGCGCCGCGGTCGACGCCGGTATGATGACCATGGTGGAGGACGCGATCGTCAAATGCCGCAACGGCCTGACCTCGGCGGCCGAGGTGCTGCGCGTGACCACGGTCGGAGCCTGACGTGCCAAGCTTCCGCTACCGAGCGCTGACGCAAACCGGCGAACTGGTGAGCGGCTCGATCACGGCGCCGAGCAAGTCGGAAGTCGCCACTCGCATCGAATATCTCGGTCTGGTTCCGGTCGAAACCGTCAGCGAAGCGCGTGGCGCCGAATCAGCCCGGCTGACCATCTCGCTGTTCGCGCAGCCGCGCGCCGAGGACGTGACGGTTTTCACCCGCGATCTGGCGCTGCTGCTCAAGGCCGGCGCCCGCATCGACGACGCGCTCGATCTTTTGTCCGCCGACATCGACGTCGGGCGGCTGCGTCCGGTGGTGGCGCAAATCCGCGGCCGCGTGCTGGCGGGCGAAAGCCTGTCGGAAGCGCTCGCGCATCATCCGGCCCTGTTCCCGCCGATGTATGTCGCGCTGGTGCGCGTCGGCGAGACGTCCGGCGCGCTCGATCACGTGCTCGACGTGCTCGGCAAGGAACGCAGCCGCAGCGAGACCATGCGCCGCAAGGTGATGGACGCCCTGCGTTATCCGGCCTTCGTGCTGTTCGCCGCCAGCTGCGTGCTGTCGTTTTTCCTGTTGTTCGTGTTGCCGCAATTCGCCGCGGTATTGCAGGATTTCCACGCCAAGCTCGATCCCGTCGTCGCCGCGCTGTTCGGCCTGTCCAAGTTCGCCAGCGCGCATCTGGAGGTGATCGAAGCGGCAGCTATCGTCTTGATCGTGTGCGCCTGGCTTGTTTTGCGCCGCGCGGCGGTGCGGGCGAGAATCGCCGGCCTGCTGATGCGGCTGCCGGTTTTGCGCTCGGTGGCGCGGTTGAACCGGACTGCCTTATTTTGCCGGAACCTTGGAATTCTGTTGGGCAGCGGCGTTGCGCTGCCAATGACACTGCGCATTCTTGTCGATATGCTCGGCCCGAGCGACAATGTGGACATCTGGAGCAAGGCCGTCGACCGGGTCCGCCACGGCGGGAAGCTGTCGGATGCGCTCGCCGACTCCACTTTGCTGCCCGCGATGGCGATCCGCATGTTGCGCATCGGCGAGGAAACCGGTCAGTTGCCGCTGCTTGCTGGCAACGTCGCCGAGTTCTACGAGGCGAAGCTGCAGCGCAGCCTCGACCGCATCGTCGGCGTCACTGGCCCGTTTGCGATCATTGTCATCAGCACGATCGTCGGCGGGCTGATCGTGTCGGTGATGACCGCGCTTCTGTCGGTTACCCAGATCATTGAATAGAAAGCGAGCCGCGATGATCCTCGACCGCGAAAACATCAAGAGACGCATGCGCGGGCAGGGCGGCTTCACGCTGATCGAGATCCTGGTGGTGATCGCGATCATCGCGCTGATCGTGAGCCTGGTCGGCCCGCGTGTGTTGAACTATCTGGGCGAGTCGAAGGTCAAAGCGGCGAAAATCCAGATCCAGAGCCTCGGCAGCGCGCTCGATTTGTTCAATCTCGACGCCGGCCGTTACCCGACCACCGCGGAAGGCTTGACGGCGCTGGTGCAGTCCCCCGGCACGATTCCGAATTGGAACGGCCCCTATCTCAAAGGCGGGTTGGTGCCGAACGATCCGTGGGGGAAGCCTTATGTTTATCGTTCGCCAGGGGAGCACGGTCCCTATGACATCATGTCATACGGCTCGGATGGGCAAGAAGGCGGCACGGGAACGGCCGCCGATATCACCAGCTGGGCCCGCTGAACGCACTGCCGGCGAGGGCGGTTTTACCCTCATCGAGGTCGTGTGCGTTCTCGCCATCATCGCGCTGCTTGCCTCCATTCTGTTGCCGGAAATTCCGCGCGGCACGTCGCGCCCACGGCTGGAAGCCTATGCGCTGGAGATCGCCACCGTCCTCGCCGGCGACCGCAATGCCGCCATCCGCCGCCACGCCGTGATCGCCACCGAAATCGACGCGCTCGACCGCTCAGTGCGCTCGGGCGCGTCGGACCGCGCCATTCGCGTGCCGGGCGACGTGCAATTCGACGCGGCGCTGGCGAGCCGCTGCAATCAGCGCGAGGCCGGCTCGATGATCGTGTTCTTCGCCTCCGGCATGTCGTGCGGCGGCGTCATCGCGCTCACACGGCTGGGCGAGGGCTACCAGATCCGCGTCAACTGGTTCACCGGAGGCGTTGAAATTGTTCCGCTCGGCGCCCTCTAAAACCGACCACGGCGCGGCCGGCTTCACCCTGATCGAGGTGGTCGTCACCTTGGCGGTGATTGCCGCGATCCTGCTGTCGGTCGGCTCGCTGGTCGCCGCCGCCGTGCGCGGCACCCATGCGCTCGACGATCACCTCGTGCTGGTCGAGACGGCGCGCGCGATCGAGACGGCGCTGCCCGGCCGCAACGACCTCAAGGTCGGCACCTTGAGCGGCGAACGGGACGGCCAGTTCTGGCGCGTCAATGTGCGGCCGTTCCCCGGCCGGCTCGAGGCGCAAGTGCCATCGCCCTGGGTGCCGTTGACCGCCGCGGTCACGGTGCGCACGCCCGACGGAGCCAGCCTGACGGTCACCACGGTGCGGCTCGGCCGCAGAGCGCCGGAATGAGCCCCATGCAGCGACGATCGCAAGCCGGGTTCACCCTGATCGAGATGCTCATCGCCATGGTGCTGATGGTGGGCATCCTCGCCACGCTTGCGACCGTCACCTCGCAATGGCTGCCGAACTGGAATCGCGCCTTTGCCCGCGTGCAGCGCACCGAGCTGTTCGGCCAGGGGATCGAGCGCCTCGTCGCCGACCTTTCCGCGGCCGAATTCATGACCGCGAGCCGCAACGCCAAGCGACCGCTGTTCGACGGCGACGAATTCGGCGTGCGCTTCGTGCGCACAGCGATCGGGCCCAACACGCAGCCAGGTCTCGAAGTCGTGCAGATCTCGACGGTGTCCGACAAGCAGGGCGTGGCCCTGGTGCGCACGCGCGCGCCCTTCGTGGCGCTGCCGGAATCCGCCACCATCCGCGACCTGACGAATTTTTCCGACCCGGTCGTGCTCTTTCGCTCGCCCTATCGGGCGACCTTCTCGTATGCCGGACCCAACCGCGCCTGGCTCAGCAGTTGGCACAACGCGGATGAACTGCCGGTCGCCATTCGCGTCCTGGTGCGTGACGCGGCGACGCAACGCACGCTCGCGGTCTCCACGGCCGCGATGCTCCACGTCAATGCGCGAGTCGAATGCGCCTCGGCAAAGTCGGTCAATGAATGCCTCTACCCGTCCGCCCGCCGCACGGCGAACGCTCCCGCGGGGTCGGCCCAATGAACAAACCGCCGCACAGGCCATCCCGCGGCCGCGTCTCCCGCGACGGATTCATTTTGGTCGCGGTGCTCTGGATTCTCGGCGGGCTCGCCGTCCTGGCGACGATCTACACGCTCTATGTCGTGAACGCCGCGACCGGCCTGCAGGTCAGCAACGACCGCATTCAAGCCGACGCATCCGTTTCTGCGGCGCTCGAACTCACGGCCTATTACCTCGACGCCGAAAAACCCGAAGAACGGCCGACCGGCGGCGCGTTCAACTTCAGTCTCGGCAACGCGAGTGTCTCCGTCGATTTCGTCTCGGAGGCGGCGCGGATCGATCTCAACTCGGCGCCGCAGGCGCTGTTGGCGGGGTTGTTCAGGACGCTCGGCGCGGCGCCCGACGCGGCCGATGCCTATGCCGCGCGCGTCGTCGGCTGGCGCTCGCCCGCGGTGTCGACAAACGTTGACCTCGATCCGGGCAAGGAGACCACGGACTATCGCAACGCCGGTCGGCGCTACGATCCTCGCTTGGCGCCGTTCGCCAATGTGCAGGAGCTTTGGCTGCTGCTTGGATTGCCCCCGGTCATGGTCGAGCGCGCGCTCGGCTTTGTCACCGTGTTCAGCGGCATGGCCACGGTGAACGTCATGGATGCCGCGCCCGAGGTCGTCGCCGCGCTGCCGGGCATGACCACCGAGCGGCTGAACGCGGTTTTGACCCAACGTGCGGTGCGGCCAGCCAACCCCGAAAGCGTCTTGCAGGTGCTCGGTCCCGCGCAGGGAAGCGCCACCCTGCAAGGCAGCAAGGCCACCCGAGTGCGGGTCCATGTCGGCCTCGCGGGCGGCCGCCGCGTCAATGCCGAAGCGGTTATTCTGCTGCTGGAGGACGCGCCCGACCCCTATCGCGTATTATCCTGGACGGACGACTTCGATGGCTGAACGGCAAAGGATCGAGAGCGTATTGCAATGAACTTTCTTCGCCAAATTGCCGCCGGCTTTTCGGGCTGGATGGATTGCGTCGCCGGAGCCGTCGTCGCTGCGTTCGGCCGGCTGTCGGCGGCGAAAGTCGTGCGTCTCACCGAACAGCCGGATGGAACGTTCACGGCCGAGACGCCGGCGGGCAAGCCGGCGCCGGTCAAGATTGCCGGTGGCACCGCCGCTTGCAGCGGCGAGACCGCCGCAGCCTTGAAAGACTGCCGGGTCGAGCTTGCCTTGCGGCCGGAGCGTTTTCTGTTTCGCACGCTCGAATTGCCCAAGCGCGCCGCCGAATTCCTCGACGGCATTGTGCGCGAGCAGATCGACCGCATCACGCCGTGGACTGCGAATGAGGCGGTGGTCGGTTCGAGCAAGCCGGCCGAACTCGGCAGCGACAAAATCGCGGTGACCGTTGCCGCCGCGCCCCGCGCGCAAATCGTTGCGCTCGTGCAGGCCTTCGGCCCGCTCGGCGTCAAGTCGGCCGTCGTGTCGACGACGCCGAAGGACGCCGCGAGCGGCGCCATCACGGTGTTCGAACAGTCGGCGGCGGGTGCGCTTCTAACCCGCCAGGTGCGGCGCCGGCTGGCGGCCGGTTTGACGATCGCGGCGGTTCTAGCCGGCCTCGCACTCGTCGCCGACGTGATGATCGGCGGCGAACTGCAAAGCCGGCAGAACGACATGACGCGCCGCATCGCCGAACGTCGCGGCATCATCCGCGCCGGCAACGACGCCGTCGCCACCGGCGCCATGACGAAATTGGCGCGCCGCAAAAATCAGACCCCCGCCGACGTCATCGTTCTCGAGGCGCTGTCGAAGGTGCTGCCCGACAACACCTACGTCACCGAATTGCGCATCGAAGGTGACAAGATGCAGATCGTCGGCATCACCAGCGACGCGCCGTCGCTGATCGGCCTGATCGAGCAGTCGCCGCACTTCAGCCGTGCGACGTTCTTTGCGCCGACCACGCGCTCGCCGTCCGATCCCGGCGATCGCTATCACATCGAAGCGCGCATCAAGCCGGTGTTCTCGCCGCCGTCATGACCCCCGATCTCGCCATCAACCGCTTCTTTGCCCGCTATCCAGCCGCGGCGATTGCCGCCTATGCGGCGCTGATCGTCGTCTTCGGCGCCATCATCTGGCTGTCGCTGGCGAGCCTGATCGAGCAGCGCGCGGCGCTCGCCGATTCGATCGGCATCCTCGAGCGGCTGGAAGCGCATCAACAGGGCCCGGCCGCGGCAGCCGGCGCAACCGCCGCGATACCGGCCGGCTCGCCCTTCCTCGGCGGCGAGACGATCACCGTCGCCGGCGCGACCTTGCTGCAGCGGGTCGCCGGCGCCGTTACGCAGAACGGCGGCACCGTGCAGTCATCGCAGGTGGACGTTCAGGGCACGCAAGCCAAGGACGGCTTCGTGACCTTGCTCATCACCTGCGAGATGGAGCAGGCGAGCCTTCAGACGCTGCTCTACGATCTCGAAGCGGGCATGCCGTTCCTCTTTGTCGACCAGCTTGTCGCCCAGGGACCGCAGCCCTCGGCGGTCGCCGCCGAATCCCGCATGCGCATCTTGCTCGCGGTCACCGGCCAGTGGAAAGGCGCCAAATGAAAACAGGACAGGCGCTCCTGCGGGCCCTTTGCGGCCTCTGCATTGCCGGTGCGGCGAGCCTGCCGGCGATCGCCGCGCCGTCGCCCGAGAGCGCGCCGCAATTCGACGGCAATCGCGGCACCGTCGATCTCGATCAGGCTGCGCCCAAAGCCGCGCCGGAACGCGCGCAGATTGGCAACCCGCTGTGGGCCATTCCGCTCGGCTCCCTGTCCAACACCCGAAACCGACCTTTGTTCACGCCGTCGCGCCGGCCGCCGGCGCCGCCCGCCGTTGTCGTGGCGCCGCCACCCGCCGCGCCTCGGGCCGCCGCTCCTGCCGCGCCCGCACCTCCGGATTTGACTCTCATCGGCACGGTCGTCGGCGAGAACGAAGGGATCGGCGTTTTTCTCGATCAATCGACCCACGGCTTCGTGCGCATGAAGACCGGGGAAAGCCACGCCGGCTGGCAACTGCGCTCGGTGAAAGCGCGCGAAGTCACGCTCGACAAAAATGGCCGGCTGGAAACTTTGCGCCTGCCGGCGAACAATGCCGTAGCGCCGCCAGCGGTCCCGCCGCCGGGTGAGCCGCTCTAGCGCTTCAGGAAAGCGTCAGCGTTCGGGACAGGCGTCGCCCTCTGGACAGGGCTCGACGACCACGACCGCGCCGCGGCCTTCGCGCACCGGCCGCCAGCCAATCGAGAGCGCTTGCGCCTTGGCGACCTGGCGCGGCGACATTTTCGCCGCGACCGAATCCCGGATCCGGTAGGAGTAGTCGCGCTTGGCGCCCGTGGCATGCGCGGCGGCGATGTTCAGCCACTTGTAGGCCTCAACATAGCTTTCCGGCACGCCGCGGCCGGTGTTGTAGAGGAGGCCGAGAAGATATTGCCCCTCCGCATTGCCTTGCCCGGCGGAGCGGTGGCACCAGAACGCCGCCTCGCTATAGCTCTGCGGCACGCCGCGGCCATAGATGTGCAGGAAACACAGGACGGCCTGTGCGCTGGCATTGCCGTGCTCGGCCGGCAACCGCAACAGCAGGCCAGCCGTCGTGAAATCGTGGCGGTCGAACGCCGCCATGCCTTTGCGGTACTGCACGGCATCGAGGCGGTCCGGGGCGCGGCGGGCATCCGCCGGAAGCCGAACGGCAAGGATCGCGAGCAGCGACAATGCCGCCGATGCGATCGCCTTTTTCATGCTGACGCCCTTCGCACTCGTTCCGCCGCCGGGAATAGTCCTAGCAACCGCGAACGATGTCCAGTGTCCCAATAAAGTCTTGATTTGCCGGATATTTCAGCCGTCGGCCACGCCCGCCGCGCAAGGCCGGTGCGCCGATCGGGCGCCGTCGCTCGCGTTGACAGCGGCGGCTAGGCTGCTATGAACCCGGCCAACCAGAGAACCCAGAGATCGTCATGAAAGTCCGGAACTCCCTGAAATCCCTGCGCGGCCGCCACCGCAACAATCGCATCGTGCGGCGCAAGGGCCGGGTCTACATCATCAATAAGACCAACCGCCGCTTCAAGGCGCGCCAAGGCTGAGCTTAAGGCTCGGTCCGTTCGTTCTTTCGTCGCCCTATATTTGCCGCAGCGGAGCCATTAAACTCCGCCGCATGCGCTCGCGATTCCTCGCAAGCATGTTCGTCATGGCCGCGGCTTTTGCCGGGCCCGCCGTCGCGGCGCCGAGCGATTGGGTGCAGCCGCCGAAGAAACTGCCGCATGTCCAGCGCGGCAATAACGAGCACAATCTCGATTTCCTCTTCGGGGCGCTGAAAGTCGCACCCGACGACGTCACCGCCAAGGCGGTCGAGGCGCGGATCTGGGCGATGTGGGCGGCCACGCGCAGCGACACCACATCGCTGTTGATGGGGCGCGCGCAGACCGCGCTGGGGCAGCACGACATCGATCTCGCGATCAAACTGCTCGACGCCGTGATCAAGATCAGGCCAAACTACGTGGAAGCCTGGAACCGGCGCGCCACCATCTACTACATGAAGAAGGACTATGGCCGCGCCCTCGCCGACATCCGCGAAGTGCTGCGCCGCGAGCCGCGCCATTTCGGCGCGCTCTCCGGCCTCGGCCTGATCATGCAGGACCTCGGCGACGACAAGCAGGCGCTGGAAGTCTATCGCCGCGCATTGGCGATCTATCCGCGGCTGGAGCATATCCCCGACGTGGTGAAGCAGCTGCAGGAAAAGGTCGAGGGCCGGGATATCTAGCGCCGGCCTCGCCTCAAGCCGCCGCTTTCGCGGCTCGCAAAGGAACGGTCGGCGTCTCTTCGCTCGCCGGCTTGGCGGCAAACGCCGCGATCAGCCCGCAGGCCGCCGCGAACATCAGCCAGGCGCCGGCCATCGCCCGGTTGCCGGTTACGTGAATGAGATACGTGGCGACCGCCGGCGTGAAGCCGCCGAACAACGCCACCGCCAGGCTATAGGCGAAGGAAAATCCGGCCGTGCGCACATGCGCCGGCATGATCTCGGTCAGGTACACGACCATCGCGCCGTTGTAGACGCCGTAGAGCGTCGACAGCCACAATTCGACAATCAAGAGCTTGCCGAACGTCGGCTCGACCGCGAGCCAAGCGAGCGTGGGGTAGGCGGTGAGCAGCGACAGCACCGTGCAGAGGATGAGGATCGGCTTGCGGCCGACGCGGTCGGAGATCGCTCCGGCGACCGGCAGCCAGAACAGGTTCGAGATGCCGACGCACAGCGTGACGATGAGACTGGCGGTGCTGCTCAGCTTCAGCACCTCTTTGCCGAAGGTCGGCGTGTAAGCGGTGATGAAATAGAACGACACCGTCGTCATCGTCACCATCAACATGCCGATCAGGATGATACGCCAATTGACCACGACCGTACGCAGGATCTCGCCGGCGGTCGGATGCCGCGTGCGCTTGAGGAACGCCTCGGTTTCCTGCAGCGAATTGCGGATGATGAAGATGAAGGGGATGATCATGCATCCGATCAGGAACGGAATGCGCCAGCCCCAGGCCGCGATCTCCTGCGGCGGCAGCACCTGCGCCATCGCAACGCCGAGCAGCGCGATGAAGATCACCGCGACCTGCTGGCTGCCGGATTGCCAGCTCACGTAGAAACCCTTGTTGCCGGGGGTCGCCATTTCGGCGAGATAGACCGAGACGCCGCCGAGTTCGACGCCGGCGGAAAATCCCTGCAGCAGGCGCGCGAGCACGATCAGCACCGGCGCGGCATAGCCGATCGTTTCGTAGCCGGGCACGATCGCCATCGCCACGGTCCCGACCGACATCAGGGCTAGCGTCAGCAACAGGCCGGCGCGCCGACCCTTCTGGTCGATATAGGCGCCGAGCACGATCGCTCCGAGCGGCCGCATCAGGAAGCCGACGCCAAATGTCATGAACGACGACATCAGCACGGCGAACTCGCTGTTGCCCGGGAAGAACGCGTGGCCGATCGCGGCGGCGTAATAGCCGAACACGAAGAAATCGTACATTTCCAGGAAATTGCCGCTCGACACACGAATGACGGTGCGAATCTTCGATTGCGTGCTCACGGCCCCGGCTCCTATGCAGCTGATTCTGATGGAGCGCTTCAATAACACGAATAGATCGCGTGTCGACGCTCAGGCGGCTGAGGGCAGCAATGCCCGATGCGAATAACCTCCGCCGTCGCGGAAAATCGGTAAGTGGTTACTCTTCCTCCGCGCCCACATAAGCAATGCGCAGCATATTGGTCGCGCCCGGCGTGCCGAACGGCACCCCGGCGACGATGATCACGCGCTGGCCGGCTTTGGCGAAGCCTTCCGCGAACGCAATGCGGCTGGCGCGGTCGACCATGTCGTCGACGTCCTGCGCGTCTTCGGTGATCACACAGTGCACGCCCCAGGCGACCGCGAGCTTGCGGCCGGTGGCGATGTTGGGCGACAGCGCCACCACCGGCGGGCGCGGCCGCTCGCGCGCCACGCGCAGCGCGGTCGAGCCGGATGCGGTCCAGCAGATCACCGCCGCGAGATCGAGCGTGTCGGCGATGTGGCGGGCGGCGTCGGCGATGGCGTCGGCGCCGGTCGCCTCCGGCACCGCGCGCTGCGCATCGATGATGGTGCGGTAGATCGGGTCGCTTTCGATCTCCTCGGCGATGCGGTTCATGGTGGCGACCGCTTCCACCGGATATTTGCCGGCGGCCGATTCCGCCGACAGCATCACCGCGTCGGCGCCCTCGAAGATCGCGGTGGCGACGTCGGACACTTCCGCGCGCGTCGGCACCGGCGAACTGATCATCGATTCCAGCATCTGCGTCGCCACCACCACCGGCTTGCCGGTGACGCGGCCCATGCGCGTCATCTGCTTTTGCACGCCGGGAACTTTTTCCAGCGGCATTTCGACGCCGAGATCGCCGCGCGCCACCATCAGCGCGTCGGCGAGATCCATGATCTCCGACAGGCGAGTGACCGCCTGCGGCTTCTCGATCTTGGCCATCACCGCGGCGCGCCCGCGCGTGATTTTCTTCGCCTCGGCGATGTCCTCCGGCCTCTGGATGAACGACAGCGCTACCCAGTCGATGCCGGCATTGAGCGCGGCCTCGAGATCGGAGCGGTCCTTCTCGGCCAGGGCGGAAAACGGAATGGTCGAATCCGGCAGGCTCACGCCTTTGCGGTCGGACAGTTTGCCGGCCACTTCGACGCGCGTCACCATGCGTCTGGGCTCGGCCGCGGTGACGGTGAGCCGCACCTTGCCGTCGTCGATCAACAGCGTGCGCCCGGGCGCGACCGCCGCGAAAATCTCCGGATGCGGCAGAAAGGCGCGCGTGGCGTCGCCGGAAGCCGGATCGCTGTCGAGCACGAAGGTGGCACCGCTCGTCACCATCGCGGAGCCGCCGGCGAAGGTGCCGAGCCGCAGCTTGGGTCCCTGCAGATCGACCAGGATGCCGATCGGCCGTCCCGTATCGCGCTCGACGCCGCGGATCATGGCGACCAGTTCGCGCATGCGGTCCTGGCTGGTGTGACTCATATTGATGCGGAACACGTCGGCGCCCGCCTTGAACAAGCGCGCGATCATGTCGGCGTCGGATGAGGCCGGCCCAAGCGTGGCGACGATCTTGGCCCGGCGCAGGCGCCTCATGGCTTAGGGCTCGCGGCGGCTGGTGGTGAGGGCGCGACCGGCGGCCGCTGCGTCGCCGGCGGCGTGCGCACGGGAAGCGGCTGGGCCGGCTTCTGCTCGGCGTTGTCGGTCAGCTGCACCGTCCACGAGCGTTGTTCGGAGGTGTCGACTTCGAAAAAGCCGGTGCGGTCGAAGCCGCGCGCCAGGCAATTCTCGGTGCCGCGGATGGTGAATTCCTTCTCGCGTGAGCACATGAAAGCGTGACCCGACCATTCGCCGCCGCGGTCGTAATCGACCGCGTAGATGTAATAATAGCGCGCCACCAGCGGACCGCGCAGCAGCGTTTCACACGATCGCGCCGAGATGTTCCACCAGCCTTCGGTGGTCCAGCCTTCGGCGTCCTTGTAGCCCAAGGACACGCCGACGCGGCTGCCGGTGTTATTGCACAGCCGGAAATCGGCCTTGGCCGGGAGCACCGAGGCGCCGAGCAGTACGGCGGCGAGCGCGAGCGCGCCGACGCTACAACGTGGGGCAAAATGGCGGGGCAATGCGGTCAAGCTGTCGTCGCTTATCATTCGTCGCGTTTTGTCGCGTGATCGGTCACACCCTGTCAACGACGATGGCGCGCAAGTCGTTCACGTTGGTGTAGGTCGGTCCGGTCATGAGCAAATCCCCAAGGGCGGCGAAAAACGCGGTCGAATTATTGTCGGCAAGAAACGCGGCGGGATCGAGGCCAAGCGCTTTGGCCCGCGCCACGGTCCCTCCGTCGATAAACGCGCCGGCCGGGTCGTTGACGTCGCCGACCCCGCCGTCGGTGCCGTCGGTGTCGGCCGAGAGCGCCGCCACCGCCGGCATGCCGGCGAGCCCCATCGCCAGCGCCAGGGCATATTCCTGGTTGGGTCCGCCGCGGCCTTTGCCGCGGATGGTGACCGTCAATTCGCCGCCCGACAGGACCACCGCGCGCTGGCCCTGATCGCGCAATTCGTGGGCGAGCTTACCGTGCGCCGCCGCCACCTCGCGCGCCTCGCCCTCGACGCGATCGCCCAGCATGACGCAGTCGTAACCGGCCGCGCGCACGACGGCTTCCGCGGCGCGCAGCGAATCCGCCGGCCGCGCCGCCAGCACGAAATCGGTGCCGGCGAAGATCGGATCGCCCGGCTTCGGCGTTTCGTTGCGAGCATCGGCGAGCGCGGCGATGACGTGGCCCGGGAGCTCGAGCTTGTATTTAGCAACGACGGCATGCGCGTCGCTAAGCGTGGTCGGATCGGGCACCGTCGGCCCCGAGCCGATCGCCGACGGATCGTCACCCGGCACGTCGGAGATCGCGATGGCGATGAGCTTTGCCGGATGCGCGTGGCGCGAAAGCCGTCCGCCCTTGATGCGCGACAGATGTTTGCGCACGGTGTTGATCTCGCCGATATTCGCTCCCGAACGCAGCAGCGCGCGCGTCACCGCCTGCTTGTCGGCGAAGGTGATGCCGTCCGCCGGCGCGATCCAGTTGGCCGAGGCGCCGCCCGACATCAGCACCAGCACCAGATCGTCGGCGTCCGCGCCGTCGGCGAGCGCCAGCGCGCGCTCGGCGCCTTCGAGCCCGGCCTGGTCGGGGATCGGATGGCCGGCTTCGATCATGCGTACGCGGCGCAGATGCCTGC
>Ga0335077_10001459_pt1 | contig 28072 bp, 25 predicted proteins | sample Lox_Sample_31_FD_207151 | JGI IMG/M metagenome (GOLD analysis project Ga0335077, IMG submission 207151) | Soil microbial communities from Loxahatchee National Wildlife Refuge, Florida, United States - Lox_Sample_3.1 | ecosystem: Environmental > Terrestrial > Soil > Wetlands | place: USA... | reverse complement strand
GGGCATCTCCACGAGTTCCACTCCCGGCACCGCGCGGATCAGTTTGCGCGGAGCCTCGCGGATCTTCTGGCCGTGGGCGAGGTGACAGGAATCTTGATACGTTACGCGCAGCGGCACTTCGCGCAGCGGCGCCGTCAATCCCAGTTCTGCCAGGAATTCGCTCACGTCGCGCATCTTGCTCGCGAATCGCGCGGCGGGTTCGTGGGACGCATCGTCCTTGCCGAAAAGGTGGGGATATTCCTTGAGCGTCGAGCCGCACCCGGCTGCATTCGTGATGATCGCGTCGAAATCTTTGCCCGGGAACGCCGCGAAATTCGTCCGCGCGAGATCGCGCGCCACGTCCCGCACCCCGGCGTGGGCCGCGAGCGCCCCGCAGCACACCTGCCCGGCTGGCACGACCACTTCGCAGCCGTTCGCTTGCAGCACTCGAATCGTCGCACGATTCAGCTCGCTGAACGTCACCTGAGCGACGCACCCCGCGAAAAATGCCACGCGAGCCCGCCGCGCGCCGCGCGCGGGAAACGTCTTGCCCATCTCGCCGAAGAAAAACTTCGAGTCGATTTCCGGCATCAGCCGTTCGCGTTCCTGCATGCCCAACAGGCGCAGCACGCCGCTTGATCGAGCTAGCCCGGCCAATCCCGATCGCTGGTACATCCACAGAACGCGCGCCATTGCCGCGACTCTTCGTGGATACGGCAACAGCCGGCGATAGACGAAGTCGCGCGCGGCCCGCGACGCGAGCGGCCGCTTGTATCGCTGCTCGATCTGTGCGCGCGCCAATTCGACGAGCTTGCCGTACTCAACGCCCGAAGGGCACGCCGTCTCGCACGCGCGGCAATCGAGGCAGCGGTCGATGTGCGTGACGAACCCCTCGCCCAGTTCGAGGCGCCCTTCGTCCACCAGCTGCATTTGGCGAATGCGCCCGCGCGGCGAATCCGCTTCCTGATGCCACAGGCGGTACGTGGGACAATGATTCAGGCATAGCCCGCAGTGAACGCAGCGCGAATAGTTCGCGTATTCTGGCTTGTCCGTGCCGACAAATCCGCTTGTGAGGGGAGCGGGCATCGCGCTAGAGGCCTCCTACGAATCGTCCCGGTGCGAAGATGCCGCGAGCATCGAAGACGTTCTTGAGCTTCTGCATCAGCGCGAAATCGCTGGAAAACTCGCCCCACACATTCAACTCGCGCTTGAATTCCGCCGGGCACCACAGCAGGACGCCGCGGCCCCACTGCCGCTCGGCGCACGAGCGCATTGCGGTGGAGCACGCATCCTTCAAACGCCGCAGCGACTCGGCGCTCCGGTCGGGAGCCATGAGCGCGAGATACGTCACGCCGACTCCGCGCATCATCACGGCCCAGGGAATATCGTGCCGCAACGCAACCGATTGAATTCCCTCCGCCAGCCCGGTTAGACTCTTCGGTAGCGCGCTGATCTTGAGAATCGCCGCCGGTTGAGAAGCGCTCGCCGCAAGGGCGGGCAATTCGCGGATGTAGGAGGTGAGCCTTTCTTGCTCCGCTTCTCCCAGCTCGGCAAACGATTCGAGCGCATTTCGATCGGCCCCGCGCGCGAGCGTTTCCAGTTCACGGCGGTAGCGCTCCAAGACTCCGGGTTCCCCAGCAGCCGAAATCAACGCGGACCAGCGGCCGTTCTCGAAAAGCGGCCCAGGGCGATCGTCGAGCCGCAGCAGGCTCGAGTCTCTCGCCGCAATAATCTCGATGCTTTGCGGCCGCAGGTGCGACCGCGCAATCGCGTGCCGGAATTCGCACGCGCCGTTGGCCCAGCGAAACGTCGCCAGAAACGCGCGCGCCATCCTCGGCATGGGAAACGTGCGCAGGTTGATCTTCGTGATCGCGCCGAGCGTGCCCAGCGCGCCAATCATCAGCTTGTGGAGATCGTAGCCGGTCACATTTTTCACCACGCGACCGCCGCTCTTCGTCACCACTCCCTCGCTGGTCACGAATTCCATCCCGAGAACGTAGTCCCGCGCCGTTCCGTACATCTGCCGCAACGGCGAATCGACGCCCGACGCGATCGTTCCTCCCACGGTTGCGCGGTCCATGAACGGGACCGCCAGCGGGAGAAACTGCCGGTGTTCCCCGAGCACGCCCGCCAGTTTCCGCAGCGTGATCCCCGGCTCTACACTGAGGGTCAAATCGCCCGGGTCGTATGCCACGACGCGATCGAGCCGTGTCATATCGAGTGCTAAATCGTACTTCCGCGGCGGCATCCCGATCCCGAGCTTCGTTCGCGAGCCCACGGGAACGATCGCCAGTCTTTCGGCCGCCGCGAATTTCACGATTTCGGCGACTTCTTCACTCGAGCCGGGCCGAACAACTGCCGCCGGTGTCTTGCCGTCGATTTGATACGCTGCTATCTGTGCCGGGTCGGAGATCACGCCCGCGGCGCCGGCGATCTCCGCCAGGCGCGACGCGATGTCGGTGGAGGTCATGCTCATGCGGGAGGCGCGGGCGGGGCCGATTGGGGGCGTACGTAGATTTCGCCGCAGCCTTTCGAATCCGGAAGAATCTTTCCGGGATTGAGCAGCCCCGCCGGATTGAATACGTCTCGAACGCTCCGCATCAGGTTCAGATCGGCTTCGCTGAAATAGAGCGGCATCAGCCGGTCCTTCTCCATGCCCACGCCGTGCTCGCCCGTGATGGAGCCGCCGACTTGAATGCAGAACTCGATGATCTCGTCGGCTGCCCGGATCGTGTCGCGAAACTGCTTTTCGTTGCGCTCGTCGAAAAGAATGATGGGGTGCAGGTTGCCGTCGCCCGCGTGAAACACGTTGCCGATCTGAAGTCCATATTTCTTGCTGATTTCGCTGATGCGCCGCAACGTGGCCGGCAGCTTCGTCCGGGGTATCACGCCGTCCTGCGTGTAGTAGCTGGGCGAGAGCCGCCCCGCGGCGCCGAACGCGTTCTTGCGGCCCTTCCACAGAAGATCGCGCTCGCTCGGGTCGCGAGCCACGCGCACATCGCGCGCGCGGTGCAGGCGGCAAACGTCCGCCACGTCTTTCGCCTCTGCCTCGGCCACTTCTCGCAGCCCGTCCACGTCGATCAGGAGTATCGCCGCGCAGTCGAGTGGAAACCCGGCGTGAATGTAATCTTCCACCGCGCGAATCGTCCAGCCGTCGAGCATTTCGCATGCCGCCGGCGTAATCCCGCGTGCGGTGATTTCCGCCACCGTTTCCGTTGCGTCGTCCACGGAATCGAAGATCGCGAGCAGCGTCTTCACCGCCTCCGGCAGCCGCGTCAGCTTCACGGTGATTTCCGTCACGAGCGCAAACGTGCCTTCCGAGCCGACGAAGAGGCCGGTCAGGTCGTAGCCGGGCGCATCGAGCGCGGCGTCGCCAAGGCGTACCAGTTCGCCGCTCGGCAGCACGACTTCGAGCGCGACTACGTGGTTCGTCGTCACGCCGTAGGCAAGCGTGTGCGGCCCGCCCGAGTTTTCGGAGACGTTGCCGCCGATCGTGCATGCCTTCTGGCTCGAAGGATCGGGCGCGTAATGAAGCCCCAGGTGCTCCACGGCCATGCTGAGGTCAGAATTCACCACGCCCGGCTGCACGCGCGCGCGCTGATTCTCTGCGTCGATTTCGAGGATGAGGTTCATCCGCGCAAATGACGTGATGATTCCACCGTGCCGCGCGATCGCTCCGCCGGAAAGTCCCGTTCCCGCGCCGCGCCCGACCAGGGGAATTTTGTGGCGATTCGCCAGCTTCACGATTTCGACCACGTCGGCCGCCGTCCGCGGAAACACAACGCAGTCCGGCCGCGCCACTTCCACCGATCCGTCGTATTCGTAGAGCAAGAGGTCTTCCGAGGAGTGCAGCACGCCGCCCTTGCCGAGAAGTTTTTGCAGATCGCGCAATAGGCGCGCATCGATTCTCGTCGAGCGTTGATCTGTGCCGGCTGGCATCTTCGCGCCACTATAGCCGCGGCGGCAGGAGGCGTCAACGAGCCGCGCGTTCACGCGTTCTCCTGCGCGACGCAAACGAGCCGCGCTGGTGTATCCTACTGTGCCTGCGCGGCACAGTTTTTCTTTGCGAGGAGCTTGGTGAGCAAGCCGAAAGCGCTTTCGACGCGGCCGCTTTTTCCCGATGCGCGCGCGATTCTGGACAAAAACTTCGACGTCGAGTATTGGACGCCTCCCGACCGCATCCCGCGCGTTGAGCTGCTCAAGCGCGTCGCGGACAAGGAGGCTCTCGTATGCCTGCTCACGGAAAAGGTGGATGAAGAGCTGCTCGCGACCGCGCCGAAGCTGCGCCTGGCCGCCACCGTCTCGGTTGGCTATGACAATATCGACGTTCCCGCCTGCACGCGGCACAAAGTGGTCGCCACGCACACTCCCGGCGTCCTGGATGAGACGACCGCCGATTTTGCATGGACTCTCCTAATGGCCATCGCGCGCCGTCTGATCGAAGGCGACGCCTGGATGCGCACGGGCACGTGGCCCGGGTGGGATCTCGATCAGCTCGTCGGCGGCGACGTCTGGGGCAAGACCATCGGCATCGTCGGTTTCGGCCGGATTGGCCGCGGCGTCGCTCGCCGCGCGCAGGGTTTCCAAATGCGCGTACTCTACAACGACCAACAGCGCGTATCGGCGGATGTCGAAAGAGAACTGCGCGCGGAGTTCGTGGATATCGGCCGGCTCCTTCGCGAATCTGACTTCGTCTCGCTCCACGTCCCGCTTCTTCCCTCGACGCGCCACCTGATTTCAACGGAAGCGTTCGAAAAGATGAAGAGGACCGTCTACTTGATCAACACGTCGCGCGGGCCTGTGGTGGACGAAGCCGCTCTTGCAACCGCGCTCGAGCAGAAGAAGATTGCCGGCGCGGCGCTCGATGTCTACGAGCAGGAACCGGAGGTGTATCCGGCGCTCGTGGCACGCAGAGATGTGATCCTTGCGCCGCACATCGCCAGTGCCACCGTCGAAACGCGCACGAAAATGGCCGTCATGGCGGCAACGAACGCCGCCGCACTTTTTGAAGGCCGCCGCCCGCCCAACGCGCTGAACGCGGAGGCGCTCGGCCTCTAATTCCCGGAGGACACCCGTATGGCACTCGTCACACGCAATCATCCGAAACTCACACTCGAAGGCGCGCGCGCCGTTGTTGCCGCGGCCCAGCGCCGCGCGGATGAAATCCGCGTGCCGATGAACATCGCCGTCGTGGATGATGGCGGACACCTGCTCGCGTTCGAGCGGATGGATGGCGCCAAGCCCTCCTCCATCGCAATCTCCATCGTGAAAGCGCAGTCTGCCGCGATGCGCCGCGCTCCCACCGGGCCTGCGATGGCGGGCGACCAAGTGAACCTGGCGCTCGCTCTCGGGCTCGCAGTCGCGGCTCCCGGCCATCAGACTCCTATTCGCGGCGGCGTGCCGCTCGTGGTCGACGGCCAGGTCATCGGCGCGGTCGGGGTGAGCGCCGGAAATGAAGATCAGGATTCCGACGTGGCCCGCGCCGGCGCTGCGGCGATCGACAAGGTGTGAAGCAGACGGCCCAACGCGTCTTCCGCGAAATCATCGCGGCCATCGACATTTCCGCGAAGATCGAGAGAACTCTCGCACGTAGCGATTCCACAATTCGCGCCGGAAAATCCACCATCGATCTGCGCGAATTCGATTCCATCATCGCCATCGCATACGGCAAGGCTGCGTTCGCGATGGCTGACGGCCTGGCTCGCGTTCTCGCGCCGGACTTTCCGCCCGACGGCATTCTCGTAGTCCCCGCTCTGCCACCGCGCGGGCTGCCCGGATGGGAACTTTTCACAGGAGGGCATCCCGTTCCCAATGCGGCGAGCTTCGCAGCGGGCAAGGCTATTCTCGACCGTCTCGCGCGCTGCAACGAGCGGACGCTAATCTTCTTCTTGTTGTCCGGCGGCGGCTCGTCGCTTGTTGAGCAGCCGCTCGATCCGTCCGTCACTCTCGCTGACCTCGACCAACTGCACTTGGCGCTCGTCACGTGCGGCGCGCCCATCAACGAAATCAATGCGGTCCGCAAGCACGTGTCGGCCACCAAGGGCGGCCGCCTGGCGGCTGCCGCACCGCGGTCGATGAAAGTGACGCTGGCCATCAGCGATGTGCCGCAAGGGCAGGAATCGGCGTTGGCGTCCGGGCCCACTCTGCCCGATCCCACCACGGTGCACGATGCCGAGCGCGTCGTCCGCGATTACCATCTTGCCGGCAAACTTCCCGCGTCGCTGCGCGCGGCGTTCGAGAGCCACACGCTGCGCGAAACGCCTAAGACGGGTGATCCGGCATTCCTGCGTTCGCAATTCGTTTTGCTTCTCGGCGTACACGAGTTGTTCCACGCGGCACACCGCGCTTGCGAGGCGGAGGGTTACCTTTGCATCTGCGACAACTCAACCGACAACTGGCCGGTGGAAAAAGCCGCCGACTACCTGCTCTTGCAACTCGCCGCCCACAGAAATGCGAATCCCGGTCGCCCGGTGGCGGTGCTGGCGGATGGCGAACTGAGCAGTCCGGTAACAGGGAAGGGCATCGGCGGCCGCAATTCCGCGTTCGTGCTGGCGTGCGTGCCGAAAGTTGCGGGCCAGAATATTGCCGTGCTGAGCGCGGGAACCGATGGAATCGACGGAAACAGTTCCGCGGCGGGTGCCGTGGCCGATGGGGACACGCTGGCTCGCGCCCGCGCGGCGGGCCTCGACCCCAGCGATTTTTTCAAACGAAGCGACGCTTACAATTTCTTCGCGGCGCTGGGCGACGCAGTGGTCACGGGTCCAACCGGCAACAACCTGCGCGATCTGCGCATTCTTCTCGCGCAGCCCGGCCCGCCTGCTTAGCTATCGCGCCGCTGGGGGCTGCGCTTTCAGCAGAGAAATCGCCGCTTCAACGTAAGGACCCTCGCCCATCGTCAGCTCTCCGCTCTTGAGCATGTCCTGGAGTGGCGCGATTGCGTCCGGATCGCCGCGCCGGCTGATCGCGAAGATGGCCGCAAGCCTCACGTCGAAATAAGGCTCGTGGAGATAGGAGAGAAGCCTCGCGGTGATGTCCTTGTTCTTCTTGTCGAGCGTAGCGATCCCGCCGATTGCCGCTTGGCGCGTCTGCTGCGATCTTCCGGCTGTGGACCACTCGAGCAGCGTCGGGACAGCTCGCGTGTCGCCGAGCGTTCCGAAAGCTTCGAGTGCCGCCTGGCGGAGCATGTCGTCCGGCGAATCCGTGTTCGCCGCCGCGGTCAGAACATCGAATGCATTCGGAGCTTTGATCTGTGCGAGGGCGGTAAGCGCCGCGGAGCGAACCCGGTATGCAGCGTCGCCCGTTGCAATGCCGGCGAGCTGCGGGGGCAGCGACGCATCGTCCTTGAAATTCCCCAGCTCGCGGACCGCAACGTCGCGCACCCACGGCTTCTCGTTGCTCACGGCGGCGAGAATCAGCTTTTCGGAATCCGGGCCACCGATTCTTCCGAGCGCGCGCAATGACTCCACGCGGACTCCCCAGAAAGGATCGTGTAGCGCGGCGTTGCCAAGGGCCGCGACGGCATCCGGATTGTTGCGCACCAAGCCGAGCGCAACCGCTGCATCCGCCCGGTCGGGTGCGGTCTCCGCATTTTTCAATTGATAGATCAGCTGGCTCGGATCTTTCAAGAAACTGACCGTCTTCAGAATCTTGTCGCCTTTGTCGAAGAGCACCATCAGAGGCGCGCTGTCCGCCGGGAAAGTGAAAGTCTGGTCCGCCTGGCTCACTTCGATCGTATGTGTCTCGCGCTTGCTTTCCGTGGCGATTTCCACTTCCACCGGCACGTCGAACAACCCCACCAGCTTCTCCACTTTCTGCGTCTGTTTGACGTCCAGCTTCACCTCGTGCGCGCCCGCGTCGTACGCATAGCCAACGTCGAATTGAGGAGCGCCCGCGCCATACACCCACTGGCGGAAGAATTTGTCCACATTGACGGATGTGGCCTGCTCGATCGCCTTCTGCAAATCGGCGGTGACGACGTTTTGTCCGCGGTTCGTCTCAAGGTAATGGCGCAGCCCGTGAAAGAAATCCTCATCCCCCAACTGCTCCCTCAGCATTTGCAGGACCCAGCCGCTCTTGTTGTAGATGTTGCCTTCGTATTCGGTCGAGTCGTCGAAGTCGCGGTTGACGATCGGCACGGGATAGAGCCGCTTCTGAACGAACCACTGGCTGCGGTCGCGCCAGAACTCGTACGCCGCTTCGTCGGCGCCGTAATGCTGCTCCATCCAATAGTGCTCGAAAAATGTCGCAAAGCCCTCGTTGAGCCACAGGTTTCCCCAGTCCTTGCAGGTCACCAGATCGCCGAACCACTGATGCGCCAGCTCGTGCGACGTCACCGTGTCGGCTCCGATGCGATCCTCCGCCGCGAGTTTCGGGTGTACAAGTTCACGCGCCGTCAGCGTCGTCGCGCTCGTGTTCTCCATTCCACCGGCGACGAAATCATCGACGAACGTCTGCGCGTACTGCGCCCATGGATAGGGCACGCCGAGCTTGCTCGAGAAGAGATCGAGCATCTCCTTCGTTCGCGCGAGCGTGGGATCGATTGTCGATTCCCCGCCGCGAGGCACCACGTAGCGCAGCGGCAATCCGCGCCATGTGTCTTCCCGCTCGGAGAATTCCCCGGCGATCGCCGTGAGCAGGTACGTCGAGAGGGGTTCGGACTGCTTCCAATCCCACGTTTTCGTGCCATCGGGCTCGTTCTTCACGTCCACCAGGCGGCCGTTCGAAACGGTGATCCATGCGGACGGCACCGTCAGCAGCATCTCCGAAGTCGTGCGATCGTTGGGATAGTCGTACAGAGGAATGTAGTAGCGCGTGTCCTCTGCTTCGCCTTGCGTCCAGATTTCTCGCGGCTGCCCGGGATAGTTCTTGTCGGGCAAAATGAAGTAGAGGCCCTTCTTCGGCTGGCCCTCGTACTGAATGACGACTCGGTGATGTTCGCCCTTTGCCGCGGGATGTTCGAGCGAGACGATTAATTGCTTCTGCGTTGTCGAAAACTTCGCCGCCTGTCCGTCCACGGTCACGCTCGCGATCTTCAAATCCACCGAATCGAATTTCAGCTCCGAAACGCCGTCGCGAAGCGCGGCGACGCTCTCGGTCACCTCGCCCCGCACGCCTCGTTTGTCGAGATCGAACCACAGGTGCGTGCGCAGATCCTGCAAATCGTAGTCGCGGCTGCGCGCGTAAGGCTCGTCCGCGCGCCCGGCGGGCGGCGACAGCAACGCTGCGGAAAGCAGAAAGGCGCACCAGATCGCCCCCGGATAATGTAGTTGTGACTGGGATGATTGGGAGATCATATTTCCTCTCCGACGGATCGAATCGCGTTTCGTAAGCGTTCTATTATATCCGCGGAGGCCGCAGTTGCAGCCCGTGTCGCACGGAGTGGGCTGGCACGAAGGAGAACCGCGCTTCGCCATTCGAGGAAGGCTTTCGCGGCAAGCTCTGGACGGGCCACAACGAGACTGAGGCACCTATTGAAGAGTGGACTGTGTGGCTGCGGAGTGGAAGCGCCGGCTCAATCGTCGCAAGACGGCTGAGAACAGCTTTCCGTGGCTTCTTCCCATGCGATCGCGGCGACGGTTGCCGCACCTCCCACGAAGGCCGCGACTTCCCCAACGCGCTTCCAGTTGATCCCCGTTCCGCCGACGCCTGCACGGTTTTGGGGCTGCGGTCCGGGCAACGCAGACGCGAGCGTGGCCTCGTAGGTCTCGCCCTCAGCAATCGCCTTCACGTCGCCATTGGCGGCTTCTACGAGCAGCGTTCCCTGGTAGGCGCTAACCCGCATGGTCGACGCGTTCAACACCGCCACCTGCCCAAAGACGCGCTGCCCATTCGCCCCGCGTATCACTCCGAGCGGCGTACCGATTTCGAGCTGGTCCGGCACAGTCGTAGAAAATCCAATCGTTCCGCGCTCCACTTTCGCACGCACCTTGTTCCCGACCGGCGCCAGCGTTGCAGCGCTGGACGCGAGCAAGTACACCTGGCCCGCTCCGACTTTCAGCCGCAGCGAGCCGCTCTCCTCGGTGTTCAGTGTGTCACCGGAATAGACGTTCGCGCCGATGGTCGCGCTGGCATTGTCGAGGCGAGCGTCGGTGGAAGTGACCACCATCCCGAGCGGTTTTTCGCTCGCAGCCATGACGGGAAGGTCCAGCAAGCCGATCGAAACGAACGCCACCAAGCAGGCACGAGCGCCAGAGAGGACGATAGGACGCAAGGTCTCCTCCAAGAAACCCCGTAGCAAATCTACGCGCATGCTCTTGCGGTGTCAACACCTGATGACCCTACTAATGGGGTATGCCTCGCGGGGCGGGGAGCCCGCTTCTGCGATATTGGCCCGAGGTGGTGTTGTGGGCACCAGAGGCGTTTGCTAAGCTAGGCGGGCAGCAACCGCGCGGAGAGGTGTCTGAGCGGTTGAAAGAGCTCGCCTCGAAAGCGAGTGTAGGGGGAACCCTACCGTGGGTTCGAATCCCACCCTCTCCGCCATTCTTTGCATTGGGCTCTACCGTCTTGCCGCGAAGAACTCCCTGAGCACTGCGGATGCCTCCTCTGCGCCGACCCCTGGCGTGACCTCCACGCGGTGGTTGATCTGCGGATTTTCGAAGATCGAGAAGCAGGAACGCGCGGCGCCGCCCTTGGGATCGTCCGCGCCATAGATCAGGCGGCCAATCCGCGCCTGAACGATCGCCCCCGCGCACATCGCGCACGGTTCGATGGTCACGTAAAGCCTCATATCCAGCAGGCGATAATTTCCGACCGCTTTGGCAGCCTCGCGCAGAGCAATCATTTCGGCGTGCGCAGTCGGATCGCAATCGCCGATTGTGCGGTTTCCGGCGCGCGCCACGATGTTTTCCCTGGCGACCACAACTGCACCGACCGGCACCTCGCCCCTCGCGGCCGCCGCGCGTGCTTCTTCAAGAGCAGCTTCCATGAAGTAGGTGTCCGCTTTGCCGATTTCCGTCATGGCGTGCCAGAATAACATGGCGTTGCACTCGAGCGCCTTCGCGGCCCGGCCCACGAGCCTCGGGTTCGGCAAACATGGCGCGGTCGTCAGGGGGTATTCATGACTCGCCCGATTCCCTTAGTCCTGCTGCTGGCTGCCTTGGGATTGACAGCGGCCGCTCGCCCGGCCGGCTATCAGGCGCAGGCGCCCGGACAGGAGGCAACGAATCCCCAGGCCCAACCTTCGCCGACGCCCTCCGTTCCGGCCGCAGACCCGCTCTCCACGGCGTGGACGATGTTGACGCAGGGCGCGACCTCCGACAAAATCCGCGACCGCTCGGACGCGCTCTCGGCGCTGACCATTGTGGGCCGCAATCCCAAGGCTGTCTCCTTGATGGAAACCGCGCTCACCGACAAAGACGTGAACATCCGCGTTCTCGCCGCCACTTCGCTCGGGAGTATACGTGCAAAGTCGGCGATCCCCAAGCTCACCGACGCGGTAAACGATTCCGCTCCGCAGGTAAGCTTCGCCGCGGTGCAAGCGCTGTGGCGGATCGGCGACCGCAGCACGCGGCAAATTCTCTACGAAATTCTGGCGGGGGAGCGCAAGACGAAGCCCGGCGTCATCAAAGGCAAGATGAGCGGCGCGATGGCGCAAATGCACGATCCGAAATCTCTGGCTCTGCTTGGCGTCAACCAGGCGAGCGGCATGTTTCTCGGTCCGTTCTCGATGGGGATTTCCTTCCTCGAGGAATACACGAAAAACAATTCGGCCCCCGTGCAGGCGCTTTGCGCGCAGATGCTCGCGTCGGATGACAATCCAGACACCGTAAGAGAGTTGCGTGACGCGCTCGGCGACAAGAACTGGGCCGTGCGCGCCTCAGCCGCACGCGCGCTCGCACGGCTCAACCACCCGGAAGCGCTGCCTCAGTTGAAGGACATGATGGCGAACGACAAGGAACGGCCCGCACGCTTCGCGGCCGCGGCTGCGGTTATTAGGCTGAGCCGCCCGGTAGCGAAGGGGCCCGCGTCACCCCCGGCCGCTGCGACATCGCCGAAGCAGTGACTCCGGTTAGCTTTTAGCTTTGCTGCTGGACGGTCTTCTTCCGCTGGACGATTCGACTGAAGAAGTACATTGCGACGCCGACCGCGATCACCGCCGCGGCAATCACGAGTTCGCTCGTGTTTCCCACCAGCTCCCGGCCGTTGCGCACCAGCGCCGTGATGATCAGCCCCAGCGGCGGCAAGCCGATCAGAATCGCCCCAGCTAATCCTCCCGGCACGCGGTACGGCCGTGCAAGATTCGGTTCGCGGATGCGGAGCGCGACGAGCGCCCAGAACTCGAGCAGAACGCTCAATCCCGTCAGCAGCACGTCCAGAATCAGGCTCCGCTCGAATCCCAGCGGATAGCACAGCGCCCAGAAAACAGCGCAGACCACGATGGCCACCCACGGCGCCCCGGTGCGCGAATGCCGTATCGCGAATACTTTCGGCAGGTAGCCGTCCTCAGCCATCACGGCGGGCAGCCGCGTGAACGACATCATCAGCGCTCCGAAGCATCCAATCGCTCCGAGCACTCCCGCAATCGCGATTGCCAGCGCCAGCGCGTCGCCGCCAACGATCCGCCCGACGTCCACCCATCCGCCCGTCGTCCAGATGTTCGGGTCGAGCCCCAGTCGCGCGACGGCAGCCACCGGCAGCAGGTAACTGACCACCACCAGCACCACCGCTCCCGACATGGCTCTTGTGTAGGTCCGCTGCGGCCGCTCCACCTCGCCTGCGATCGTCGAGAGGTTGTCCCAACCCATGTAATTCCACATCGCGATCAAGATTCCCCCGAGCAGGTCCGCGTGTCTCAGGGGCACCGCGCCGCCGGCGCTTGGGTGTCCATCGAAAACTGCGAACAGCACGAGCGCTGCGAAGGGCGCGAGCAGCGCCACGTTCAGAAGGATGGAGCCTTCGCCCACGGCGCGCGAGCCGATGATGTTCCACGCCGTGCAGGCCGCGATCATGCCGAAGCCGATCGCAAATCCTCGGTGGCCCGCCACCAATCCGGGCGCGAATCGTCCGATGTAATCCACGAACAGATTGGGATACAGCGCCATCTCGAAGACGCTGCCGGCCATCGTCAGCCACGTCTCCTGGTATCCCATGAAGCGCCCCATCCCGCGCCGGACCCAGATGTAGAAGCCTCCCTCTTCGGGAATCGCCGTCGCGAGCTCGCTCACCATCATTGCGGTCGGGAGACTCCAGATCAGCGGCGTGATTACCAGAATGAGCAGCGTCGCTCCGTAGCCGGTTTTCTGCACGATGTCTTCGAGGCCGTACGGGCCGCCGGCCACCATGAAGTAGGTCGCGGCGATCATCGGCACGACGGTCATTTTGCGTGCCGTCGCCGCCGCTCGGCCGCCGTTCGCGACCTGGAAACTTCTCGCAGAAGCTGTGCTCAAGAAGCTTTCCTCAAATCTGCGCCCTCCGTGGATGCCCCTTCCGGCGGTTGTCGGGGAGCCGGAATTGGCGTGCAGTGTAAACTAGATCGCCCCGAATTCAGCGCACAACTCGCGTCAATCGACGTCGGCTGCGGCTCCTCGCACGCGGTTGCCTTTGTGGTCCGCCGACGCTTCGTTATAAGATGACGGCATCGTACGTGCTCATAGGGAATTCATGGAACTTCGCAAAGACCCTATCACTCGCAGTTGGGTAGTCGTTGGCCAGCGGGAGCAGGGAATTGACCGGTCTGAGCCTTGTCCGCTGTGTCCCCATAACCGGCTCGAAACCCATGTCCTTCTCGAATTGCCGCCTCAAGGGCGGTGGCAGGTCCGGGCGTATCCCCACCTTCGTCCCCTGTACCACATTGAGGGTGAGCCGGGCCGCGGCGCCGACGGAATCTACGACCGCATGGCCGCGATCGGCGCCCATGAGATCATCGTCGAGACACCCGACCATGCGCGGACGTTTACTCAGCTCACGGACGAGGAAATCGAGCGTGTGCTCGAGGCCTACGCCCTGCGGATCGCGGACCTGAAGCGCGACCCGCGGTTCAAGTACGTCGCCGTGTTCAAGAACCAGGGCCCGCAAGCGGGCGAGGAATGGCCGCACTCCCATTCCCAGCTTTCCGCGACCACGTTTGTTCCGCGGCGCATCCTGTACGAATTGCGCTCGGCGCGCGAGTGGTATCGCGAACGCGACCGCTGCGTCTTCTGCGACATTCTGCGGCAGGAAGTTCGCCAGAAGAAGCGGATCGTGGATAACGTGGGCGACTACTACGCGTTCTGTCCCTACGCCTCGCGTGTGCCCTTTGAGACCTGGTTGATCCCCCGGACGCACGCTCACCAGTTCGAGATTCACTCGCCCGGCGAAAATCGCCGTCATCTGGCGGCGCTCCTGGGCCGCACGCTGCGCCGCCTTTTGCAGATCTCAAGCAGCTATCACATGGTGCTGCATACCGCGCCGAACACGCTCCAAACCAAGGGCGAGTTGAGCGACTATTGGGCCACCATTGCTGGCGACTACCACTGGCATATCGAAATCCTGCCGATCGTCGAGACTCGCAGCAAGTCCTACAGCATCAAGGAAGTCTATTTCAACGGCACGCTTCCCGAGCACGCCGCCGAGCGGCTGCGCCAGCTCGATCCCGAGAAGTAATGATCTTCGTTGCGCCGGCTCGCCGGCTGCGATCTCCGCAACGTGGCGGGATTTTCTTCCGATTCCTGCTGCTCCTGTGTTTTCTCGCTTTTCTTTTCGCGGTCTATCTCGTCCGGCACCCGCTGCTAAGACTCGCGGGCGGATTCTGGGTCGTGGACGACGGCCCAGCGGCCTCCGATGCGATCGTGATCCTCGGCGACGACAACTACAACGGCGACCGTGCCGCGCGCGCCGCTGAAATCCTGCGGGCGGGATGGGCGCCGCGAATCATCGCCAGCGGGCGCTTCCTGCGCCCCTACGCGAGTATTGCCGAACTCGAGGAGCACGACCTCACCAGCCGCGGCATCCCCGCCGGCGCGATCGTCCGCTTCGCCCATCGCGCCGAAAATACGCGCGAAGAGACCGCCGCGATCGCCCAGCTCATCTCGTCGCGCGGATGGAAGCGGATCATACTAGTGACATCGAACTATCACACGCGCCGCTCGCGTTACATTGCCGAGCGGACCTTTCCGCCGGGCACCATCCTCCGCGTAGTCGCCGCGCGAGACTCGGAATACGACCCCGACAATTGGTGGCGCAGCCGCGTGGGCGTCAAGATTTTCGCGCACGAATTTGTGGGAATGATCGTCTCTCTCTGGGAGATGCGTCATAGCGACGTGCAGACATCGGAATCCGGCTTGTTCTTCTCACTTCACTCGATGGTTGCCAATTCGCGACATCCCGGTACATTGCGTGTTTACAGCTAGTTGCGCGTGTACTATATTTTGCCCACCGTACAGGATGCTTGCCCCCCAGCGGAGCGTCCCCAAAACTTGGGAGGGAGGTTTTTATGTGGCGTAAATCCACCGATGCCCAGCCATCTTCACCCGTTTCTGGAACGACCAGTTCGTACAAGCCGCAGGAGGTCCCGCAACCGCCGGTGTCTCGTGTGGCGCCGCCGCAGGCTCCGGTGTCCTCATCGGCGTCGGATGCCGCCTCCGCTGCCGTCGGCCGGGGCACGTCCAGGATCGCGTCCGGCCTCAAGATTCAGGGAGAGTTTTCGGGCAGCTCCGATCTCTACATCGATGGCAATGTGCAGGGCAAGATTCGCCTCGTGAACGCCCGCGTGACGGTGGGCCCCAACGGCCGCGTTCAGGCGGATATCGAAGCTCGCGAAATCTTCGTGGATGGCTCGGTGCAGGGAAGCCTCAAGGCAGGCGAACGCGCGCACTTTGGTTCTTCGAGCCGCGTCGTTGGCAGCGTGCTTACCCCGCGCATCGGGATAGATGACGGCGCGCGTCTGAGCGGCAAGGTCGAAACCACTCCCGCGGCCCCCGCCCGCCAGCCGGTTGCCACCAAGAGCGAAATCGAGTCGGAAGCGCTTCAGCCGGTCACTTCCGCCGTTCAAGGCGAATAGATCGAACCATGAGCTGGACGGCCAAGACTCGCCTTGGTTCCGCAGGCGCGGCGGCTCGCCCCGCCCCGGCGGCACCGGGTCCTACAGCCTCGGTTGGTCCCTCCGCCAACGTTCGCATCTCGAATGGTCTCAAAGAGTTCCTCGGGCTGATCAGCGATACCCCGCATGCGCGTGTGCTCGACCTCGGCCCCGCGTGGCAGTCCACGGTCAGCTTCTTCATCGAAAAGGGCTACCGCATTTCCGCCGAGGACCTCCTGCGTACATGGAAGGATTTTCTTGTTTCCGAGGAAGAGAACCTTCGCAAGGCCCCCGTCGGCGCCGAGACGGACAAGATTTCCCCGGCGATGCTCGCGGACAAGTTTCTCCAGAGCGCCCTGCAATACCCCGAGAAAAGCTTTCAGGGAGTCCTGGCTTGGGACCTGCTGGACTATTTCGATCCCGAGGTTTTGCCGCGCCTGATCGAGCGTCTTTCGGTGCTGCTCCAACCCGGCGGCGCGCTGCTCGCGCTCTTCCACAGCCGTCCGGCCGAGCGCTACCACCGCTATCGCGTGGTGGACAGCCAAACCATCGAACTGCTCCCTTCGCCGACCATTGCCGTTCACGCCCACGTGTTCCAGAACCGCGAAATCCTCAGCCTGTTCGCGGATTTCCGCTCGTCGAAGACCTTCGTCGGCCGCGACCAGGTCCGCGAAGCCCTCTTTATCAAGTAAGGCTCGCGTCGAGCCGCTCGCCAATTCAGGGACCTCGCCTGACAACCAATTCCACCGTTGCGCCATCTTGTTAACGGCGTGCGGGTGTTTTTCGGGGTGGGCCGGGGCAGGTTTCAGATTGCCGGAACGGTTTCGCGCGAGAACGCGTCTATTTTCGACGTGGGTCTGGTCGTGGCCGGTTGAAGGCCTTCGAGATATGGCTCCCGAAAAATAGACTGGAACCTTTAGGATCCTGAAGGGAATCACCGTACACCCTCCGCAAGCCCTTGGGAGATTAATTCAAGTACGGTTACAATGGAGCCGATGGAACCTAACCGAAAGCTCACTCGCCTCGCGGAAGTAGACGGATCGAGAGTTCATACTCGCGCACAATTTCGCGCGCTTGTTTTGTCGGTGCTTGCGATTCTGGCCGCCGTGTATTCGCAAGGTTGCGGCGGTGGCAGCGGCGGCGGTGGCACGACCACGATCACCTCGGTGACGATCACGCCCACGGAGATCACCGTCCCGGTCAATACCCAGACCCAGTTCACGGCTGTCGTGAAGCTTTCCGATTCTTCCACGTCTACAACCACAACCGTAACCTGGGAGGTCAACGGCACAGCCAACGGCGGTTCGGATGTCGGTACGATCGCGCCGTCCAGCGCGGATCAGCTGATCGGCATATACGTCGCGCCAACATCCGTGCCGAAGACGGCCAGCGGGGGACTGCAAGTTGGCCAGGTCAGCATCACCGCGGTCGCCCAACAGACTGTCACGTCCGGCTCGTCCACCAGCGGCACTGTCACCTCAAATGCCGCTGTCGTCACTGTCGGCGTCGGCGGCGGACTGACCGTGAGTCCTACCGTGGCTACTGTGCCCGCCGGAGGCGGCCACCAGTTTTCCGCGTTGCTCAATGGCGTTGCCGATTTCAGCGCCACATGGGCTGTGACCACCGCCGGAGATGCGGATGAGGTCGGTTCAATCGATTCGAACGGTTTCTATACCGCGCCTTCAGATCCGCCTCCCGGCGCTACTGTGACGATCGCCGCCACGGATCCATCTGCCCCGGCCCCTGCTGTGGCCACGATCACCATCGTCTATTCCGATCACTCTCTCCACGGTCCCTATGCTTTCTCCTACAGCGGAAACGATCAGAATGGATTTCTGGCTGTAGCGGGGAGTTTTGTCTCTGATGGCCAGGGCAGGATCATCAGCGGGGTCGAGGACGCCGACAGTTTCCTTACCGGAGTTGCGACGCAGGTTCCGATCAGCGGAACCTACACAGTCGGACCCGACGGACGTGCCACCGCGAAGCTCAACACAGGCCGCGGAATTGAGACATGGCAGTTTGTCCTCGCCTCCACTCAGCACGCTCAGCTGATCCGTTTCGATACGAATGCCACCGGTGGCGGCACGATCGACCAGCAGAATGTCGACGCCCTCACGAATTCGCCAACCGTGCTTTCCGGTTTCTACGTGTTCGGCCTTTTGGGCGCGGACGCGAGCTTTAACCCGTTGGGAATGGCCGGCAAGTTCTCCGCTGATGGAACCGGAGTGATCCCTCAGACGAACACGATTCTGGATGTCAATGACAACGGCATTGCCTCCGGGGGCGCTATCATCACGAACGATCGCACGTTGAGCGGCAACTATCACTTCGACCCGGCCTTTCCCGACACCGGGCGCGGGCTGCTCACGCTCACGAGCGCCACCACCGGTATGCGCCAGTACGCTTTCTACGCCATCGATACTACGCGGGCGCACGTCATCGAGATCGACACCGAAAGTGCGTCCGTCGCCGGAGACATGTTCAGCGCGCCCGCTGAAAGCGCCAACCTGGCGGACGGCAACTTCGTCTTCACCGGTGGCGGCAACATTCTCGTCAACACCGGAACTGCCATGGCGCCCGTGCTCGTTCCGACCGCCTACGCGTCGGGAGGCGTTCTCGTCTCGAGCGGCGGCAGCATCACAGGAGGCGTCTTCGACGCCAACGGCGGGGGCACCTACAACGGCGGTCCCACGATCAATTCGTGCGCGTACACCGTCGATGGTAGCACCGGTCGAATCGACGTCAAATTGCCCACCGAGAATGCGGCGTGCACATCGCCTGCGGGCTCGAACCTGGGCGAATTCGCCGTCTATCCCACGTCGCTGGGAACAGCCGTGATGCTCGAAATCGACGCCAACGCTCTATCGTCCGGTGTTGCTTATCAGCAATGCAATCCGCAGGCGAACCCGGCACCGGCGGCATGCTCAACCGGCCTCACGATTTCCGGCGGCAGCATTGCCACCGGTCTGACCGGCCAGGGAATTTTCCACAACAGTTCCACGTCGTATCAGCAGGATGCCGAAGGACAGATCACATTGACCACGGGAATCACGGGCGGAAATCTTGACATCAACATTTTCAGCGCCGTGTTTACCGCGGACCCGGTTACTTCATCGGGCAGCTCAATTGGTGTGCCTGCGGCCAACGGTCGGGGAACGGCCACCATCGTGGCCTCGAGTCCGGCCGCCACATACAATCTCATCTACTACCTGATCGACGACAATACAGCTCTACTGTTGGACAAGGACACGACTCGCGTCGCGATTGGCGCGATCTCACGGCAGTTCTAGGATTTCACGCGGCAGTCGGCCACGCGAAACCGTCTGCGCGGATTTTCCTCTTGCGCGGGCGTGCGTGCGAGAGTATGAGTGGCCTTGCGGGAGCGAGTGCGCCGGACCTAATGGGGCTTCGCGGCGCGCCTTGAGAAGTCGGCACCGTACTCGATACTGCTCCTGCAGCGCGAACCGCTGGCGAAGCCTTCGGTTTCGCCGTGGCTTAGCGAGGAACAGCGCGGGGAGCTGCCAGGCTCCCCGTGTTGCGTTTACAGCTCCTGCGGATTCCTCTTTGTCTCAGCGATCTTCGCCGGGGCGGTCGTCTTGGTGTTTCGCGATTTCCAGGCGTGATACGCCGCCGGCAGCAGCGACACCACAATCACTGCGGCTATGACGTAGTGAATGCGCTTTTCCACGTGTGGGATGGTCCGTCCGAGTGTGTATCCCACCAGCACCATGCCCCACACCCATAGGAATCCTCCGCAAATGTCGTACGCGAGATAGCGTGCGTACTTCATTCTTGCGGCTCCGGCTACCGGCGGGCAGAACGTCCGGATGATCGGAATGAACCGCGCGAATATTACGGTCTTTCCCCCGTATCGCTCGTAAAATTCATGCGCGTTTTCGAGATGGCGCTTCTTGAAGAAGCGCGAATCCGGACGCCGGTAGAGCGCCGCCCCGGCTCGATGGCCGATGAAGTAGCCCACCTGATCCCCGACGATCGCACAGAGGGTCACGACCGACAGCAGCTCGGCCAGCTTCAGGTGGCCCGACGCGGCAAACACGCCTGCGGTCACCAGCAGGGAATCGCCCGGCAGGAAAAACCCCGCAAACATCCCCGTCTCGACAAACACGATCACGCACACCAGCACCGTGCCGCCCCATTCGATCAGGCCCTGGACGTCGTACACTCGCCCCAGAAGATGCTGCAACCACTCGATCATTCGCCCCGCTCCCTCGCCAGATCCGGGTTCACGTTTCGCTCCTAAATCCTGTATTTACAGTAACAGAAAAGGGCCCGTCGGCCACTCCCAGATGCCCCGCGCTGTCATAGTACTTAGCTCCTACCAGACTTAGCCCCCTGTACCATTGGTCAGGATGCCCCCCTGCCCGAGAATCCAGTTGTTCGAGGTAGTGACCCTGAGGAGGGGCGACCAATGGAAGGTGGATACGCGGTTTGGATGGGGCAGCCGGTGATTCTTCGAGTGGTGGCAGGGAATCTGCGCGTGCCGCTGCGCGGTCGTTTGCTCTCCGAAACGAATGAAGTCGTCCGGCTGCGCATCGCGGATAGCTGGGACGTCGATATCTTCAAGTCCATGGTGGTTGCGGTCGAGCACGACAATCCTGTGTACGTCCTGAATTAGAGGCATACGGTGCGCTCACACGCCGACAACAACTGGGGCCGAAATCGCGAAGCCGTTGCGGTCGCGATTCCGTATCCCGCGGCCTTTGAGGGATTTTCCATGCGGGAACGACTTGCCGTGGTTCGCGACACGCTCATCGTCCTCGGTTTGCAGGTGGTCTTCCGGGCGACGATGATTCTGCGGCGCCTGAACTACTAGCGCCTGCGGCCAACACGGCGGGCGCCGCGCGCCGGCCTCTGGCCGCTGCGATCGATTTTTGCTGCAAAAAGTTTGCCGGCCCAGTAGTCCCTCTCAGTGCCCCGACCCCCGGGTCTGACCCCTCCAGACCCGGGGTTTTCTTTTCCGCCTATTTCTGGAATCCGTCCGTCTTATTCCTTTGCCTCGCGACTCATCCGCGATAAAACTATGCGGCGGCACGCGCCGATATGAAGCTCACCCTCGCCGACTGGATTGTCGTCGCTCTCTACCTGCTCTTCACTCTCGTCCTCGGTTTGTATTTCCGCCGCCGCTCCGGCCGGAGCACGGCCGACTATTTCGTCTCCGGGCGCCGCGCGGCCTGGTGGCTGATCGGCACCTCCATGGTCGCCACGACCTTCGGCGCGGACACTCCCCTCGTCGTCACCGGATACGTGTACACCAACGGGATTGCGGGCAATTGGCTTTGGTGGAGCATGCTGCCGTCGGGGATGATGACCGTCTTTCTTTTCGCGCGCCTCTGGGTTCGCGCCGGTCTTCTGACGGACGTCGAATTCGCCGAAGTCCGCTACGCGGGAAAGCCCGCCGCGTTTCTCCGCGGATTCCGCGCCCTCTATCTCGGACTCCTCGTCAACTGCGTGATTCTCGGCTGGGTAACCAAGGCGATGACCACCATCGCCGCCGTAGTCCTCGGCGTGGACGACCGGACCGCGCTCCTCATCTGCATGTTCTTCCTGATTCCGTTCACCGGAATCTATGTCGCGCTCGGCGGTTTGTGGGGCGTCCTCTGGACCGATCTATTTCAATTCGTCTTGAAGATGGGCGTGGTCATCGCGGTCGCGTGGTACGGTGTCAGCGCCGCGGGCGGCATGGGCGCGCTTCTCGCCAAGCTTGCCGCTCTGCGAACCGCGGCCGGGCCGGAATCGTCGAACGTCACTTCGTTCTTCCCCGATTTCTCGCGCGGTTTTTCCAGCGAATCACTCTGGACAATCCCCGTCATCACGTTCTGCGTGTATCTCGGCGTGCAGTGGTGGGCATCCTGGTATCCGGGATCAGAGCCGGGAGGCGGCGGTTACGTGGCGCAGCGCATTCTCAGCGCGCGCAACGAGCGCGACGGGCTTCTCTCCGTCCTCTGGTTTAACTTCGCGCATTACGCGCTGCGTTCCTGGCCTTGGATTCTTGCCGCGCTCGCGGTCGTTGTCCTCTATCCGAATCTCGCGCATCCGGAATCGGGCTACATCCTTCTCGCTGTGGATCATCTCCCGCTCGCGGCTCGCGGCCTGCTCGTCGCCGGATTTCTCGCCGCCTTCATGTCCACCATCGCCACGCATCTCAACTGGGGAAGTTCGTACCTGGTCTCCGACTTCTATCGGCGATTCATCCGCCGCGCGGCTCCGGAACGCCACTACGTCTTTGTTTCCCGCTGGGTCACGGTCCTGCTCATCGTTTTCGCCGCGTTCGTTTCCTGGGAACTCGCCACGATTCGCGCCGGCTGGGAAGTGCTGCTTGAAGTCGGAGCGGGCACCGGCAGCGTGTACCTCCTGCGCTGGTATTGGTGGCGCATCAACGCCTGGAGCGAGATCGCCGCGATGACCACCGCGCTCGCCGTCTCGCTCGCGCTTCGCTGGGCCGTTCCGTTTCAAGGCTCGGAGCCTTCCGTGTTCGCGAAGCAGACGCTGCTCACGACGGTCGTCACCACCGCCGCCTGGGTCACTGTCACCCTGCTCACGCAGCCCGAGCCCCGCGACACTCTGGTGAGCTTCTACCGGCGCGTCCGCCCGGATGTTTTCGGTTGGCGGCCCGTTGCGCAGCTCGCGCCCGACGTTTCGCCCGAGCAGGGCCTCGCGCGCAATCTGCTCGATTGGATCGCCGGCTGCGTCATGATCTATTCCGCGCTTTTCGGCGTTGGGAAGTTGTGCCTGCTCCGCTGGCACTCCGGCGTCGCGCTGCTTGCCCTCTCCGTCCTCTGCGCCGCATTCATCTACCGCGATATTTCGCGCGTTTCATCGGCAGAAAATACGCAACCCGGAACATGACCCCGGCATCAGACTAGCCAACCTCGCGGACTTTTGATTTTCGCCGCGGGTTGGTTCTCAGGGTGGGTTGTTGGGCCGCGTTCGCGCGCGCCGTGCGCTCGCGAAGAGAATTGAATTTTGTTTGCCGGTACGCGCTTCCTCAATTTGGAGAAAAACCCGAAAGATGGGGATGAAAGCTTTGCCAACGCGCATTTAACATTCTGCTGCCGCACCCACTCTCGGCCGCTCCAGGAGCCTCCTTCATGCGAATCGCCAGCGTCGCCAGCGCTTTTCCCAAGCACTACCATAAGCAGGACGCCCTCGTCGGAGCGTTGAAGAACTATTGGCGTGACCGCCTGCCTCAGCCCGGCATTCTCGATCGCCTCGATGAAAGCATGAAAGTCGATGGCCGTTTCACCGCGCGCCCGATTGAATTCTACGAAGATGGCATGCAGACCTGGGGCGATGCCAACAATGCATGGATCGAAGTGGGCCTCGAGATCGGCGAAAAAGCGCTGTGCCGCGCGCTCTCGAGTGCGGGCGTCGAGCCGCGCGAGCTGAGCGCGATCTTCGTCACCTCGGTGACCGGCATCGCCGCTCCGTCTCTGGATGCGCGGCTCATCAATCGCATGGGTCTTTCGCCCAATATCAAGCGGATACCCATTTTTGGCCTCGGTTGCGTGGCAGGCGCCGCGGGGATTTCGCGCGCCGCCGATTACGTCCGCGCCTATCCCGATCAGGCCGCCGCGCTCCTCTCGATCGAGCTCTGCTCTCTCACGCTTCAGCGCGACGACATTTCGATGGCGCACCTGATTTCCGCTCTGCTGTTCGGCGATGGCGCCGCTGCCACCGTCGTCACCGGATCGGATGTCGAATCGGACGGCCCGGAGATTCTCGCCACGAAGTCCGTTTTTTATCCGAACACCGAGCGCGTGATGGGCTGGGACATCTCCGAAAAAGGTTTTCATATCGTTCTGTCGCCGGAGGTTCCCGACACCGTGTTGCGCCACCTGGGCGAAGATGTGGACGCGTTTCTTGCCGAGCAGGGCTTCTGCCGCTGCGACGTGAAGAGCTGGGTGATGCATACGGGCGGACCGAAGGTGCTGGAAGCCACCGCCGCCGCGCTTAAGCTTTCAGAAAAAGATCTCGACGCGTCGTGGGAGTGCCTGCGCAAGGTCGGCAACATCTCTTCCACTTCCGTCCTCCTCGTTTTGGAAGACGTTTACAAGCATCGCCGCCCCGCTCCGGGCATGCTGAGCATCCTCGCGGCGATGGGCCCCGGCTTTTGCTCGGAGCTCGTTTTGCTGCGTTGGTAGGCACTCAGGGAGCGCGCATCCGTGTCAGCTGATGTTCTCGTCGTCGGTGGAGGTCCCGCGGGATTGGCTGCCGCCATCGCCGCGCGCATGAAGAATCTTCGCGTCGCGGTCGTCGATCCCCGCCAGCCTCCCATCGACAAAGCTTGCGGTGAAGGCCTGCTCCCCGAAGCCGTTGCGGCGCTGCGCCAGCTTGGCGTTTCACTCGATTCCAGCCTCGCCGCGCCGTTTGCCGGATTTCGCTTCACGGACGAACATTCCTCCGCTACGGCGAAAATCCCGCGCGGAAAGGCTTTCGGGCTCCGCCGTACCGTACTCCATCGACTTCTCATAGACCGCGCGACCGAGATGGGAGTCTCCTTGTTGTGGGGCACGCGGCTCTCAAGTCTCGATTCCCATAATGTCGCCGTCGACGGCCACCTGTTCCCATGCAGATGGATCGTCGGCGCTGATGGACAGAATTCGAATGTTCGCCAATCCGCGCGCTTGGGCCCGGCCCGCTACCGCCCGTCTCGCTTCGGCTTCCGCCTCCACTACGCGATTGCTCCGTGGACCGATCTCGTCGAAGTTCACTGGGGTAGTAAAACGCAGATGATCGTCACGCCCACCGCGACAAACGAAATCTGCATCTCGCTGTTCTCGAACGATTCCGGTCTGCGCGTCGCTCGCGCGCTCGATCGATTTCCCGAAATCGCCGAACGCCTCCGCGCCGCGCGCCCCGTTTCGACCGAGGCCGGGGCTGTCACTTCCCTCGGCCGTGCGCGCGTGGTGGCCCGCGGCAACGTTGCGCTCGTCGGCGACGCGAGCTGCATGGTGGACGCCGTTTCAGGCCAGGGCTTGAGCCTTGCGTTTCAGCAAGCGCTTGATCTGGCCGACGCCCTCGCCCGCGGCGATCTCGCTCTGTATGAAGCCGCTCACCCCCGTCTCACTCGCAACGCGATGCGCATGACCCGCTTGATGCTCTTGATGAACGCGAGCGCTGCGTTGCGCCGCAAAGTGCTGCGCCTCTTCGCTGCGCGGCCCGCTCTGTTCGCGAAGATGATCTCCATTCATACCAGCAGCTTTGAATCCGACCCGCTCAACGCCGCGCAGATATTGGACTTGGGTTTGCGCGTCCTCCTTGCCTAGCCGATGAGCCTTCTCACTCATCTGTCGCGGGCACGTTCGGTCCTCTCGTTCTTCTCTGCGTTCTCTGCGTCACTGCGGTGTACGGTTTTCGTGGCCGTTGCTCTGCTTCTGTCGCCGGTCGTCCGAGCCCAGGAATCCGTCGTCACACTCGACCCTGCCGCCACCAAAATCGATTTCACTCTCGGCGCGACGATGCACACCGTTCACGGATCATTCAAGCTCAAGAGCGGCGAGATACGCTTCGATCTTGCGACCGGCAAAGCGGGCGGCTCCGTGGTCGTCGATGCGACGACCGCCTACACCAGCAACAGCGGCCGCGACAGCAAGATGCACAAAGAAATCTTGGAAAGCGCGAAATTCCCCGAAATCGTCTTCACGCCAACGGGAGTAAAGGGATCGATGGCGCCTCAGGGGACATCTGAAGTCGATGTGACAGGCGTAATGCGCCTCCACGGCGCCGACCACGAAATCACCGTCGCAATTTCAGTCGAGCCGGCTGCGGACGGCCGCCTGCACGCCTCGCTGAAATTCGCCGTCCCCTACATCAAGTGGGGCCTCAAGAATCCCAGCAACTTCTTCCTGCACGTCAGTGACACGGTCAACGTTGAAATCGACGCCGCCGCGCGCCTCGCTCCAGCGCACTAACAAAAACGCGTCGAGTGCCGAATATGATTTTATGGTGAGAAGTGTCTACAGAGGTTGATCGGGTCGGATGATCGTGCGCCACATGTGCGCGACCGGGCTGCCGTCGTTGCCCAGCCCTTCTTTCGGCTGCTTGAAATGACGCCCGATGATGTCCACGAAAGGATCAATCGTGACGACCACGTTCGGATCGAACGCGTACAGGTCATTCACCGCCACCATCCGCGGCTCCATGTACCACTTGTGCTTGCGCACCATCTGATAGGTCGCCTCGATGTAAGGCGGCGGCACGTAGTCCGCGCCGAAAAGTTCCCGGTATAATTCGGGATACTCGTACCCGACGGAGGGATCGGCGTAATACCGCAGCGCCTGGTGGTAGCGAATCGCAAATGCCACTTTCTCGGAAACGTATGGCTCGAAGAGCTGCGCCCCCCACCACCCGTGATCCGTCCGTATGATCTCCTGCACCACGTCGTGGAGCAGGCACGCCAGAATCACTTCCTCCGACATGCCGTTCTTCATCGCCAGGTTCGCGCTTTGCAATACGTGATTGGCGGTATCCATGAACCGCAGGTTGAAAAAGTCAGCCAGCGTGGGATTCGCCGGCATGGGGGCGAGCCTCTTCACGTTCTCGCCGTTGCGCGGCACGATAAGGAATCCCGCGCCCGCTCGGTACGGTCGCGTCTCGATCTGCGCCTCCACTTCGGCCGCCGTGGGATATTTCCGCGCCTCTTTCGGGCGGGCGCCTTTCTTCGCCTCGATCGCGCTGTTCAGTTCGGAATGCATGCGGCTTTCCAATGCGTCTGCGCGCGCCTCCGAATCCAGGCGCTTGACGCCGTCCGCGCCTCCGAGACTGTCAAGAAAAGCCTTTCGGTCGATCTCCATGCCTCCATCGTAGCCGCAATTTCGGGCTGTTGCAAAACTGCGTGCCTTCCCATTCGCCGCCTGGAGACTCCTCGGCTGTAGGCGTTTTGGTCAAACTGGCGGGCGCGGCAATCGCCATCCCCTCGCCGCGGCGTTAGAGTTGGATGAAACGCGGCGCCCCTGCCGCGAAGGAGCTACTGATGAAAGCATCGAATCGTTTTGCCGGACTGCTGGTCGTATTGACGCTTGCTGTCGCCGGAGCCGCGGTCTTCTCCGCGCGCGCGGCGGCCCAGGACGACGCATGGCAGGTGACCCGCGCGGACTACGGCAACAAGTCCCAGCGCATCGACGTCACTGGTCTCGTGCAGGACCTGATCTCCCGCGGCGGCGTGAATGGCCGCGTGGCGGTGAACAACCAGACCATGGGTGGTGATCCCGCCGTGGGCCAGGACAAGTCATTGCGAATCTTCGCCCGCAGCAGAAAAGGTCAGGAGCGCGAATTCGATTTCAAGGAAGGCGGATTCATCGAAGTGGGCACGTTCTCCGTCCCTAGCAACGACTGGGACGACCGCGCCAGAAACGACGGCCGCGGCGGCCCCGGGGGATATCAGGGCGACCGCGATCGCGACGATTGGAATGCCCTGACGATCATTCGCGGCTACTACGGCGTGCAGGGCCGCATGACGAATGTCTCCGACATTCTTCGCGGCAGCGTGCGCGGCGGCCAGCTCACGGTCAATGTGAACAACAACTTCCTCGGCGGCGATCCCGCGCCCGGCGCGGACAAATTCCTGATCGTGATCCATCGCTATCAGGGCAGGGAACAGGCTACGATGGCTCGCGAAGGAAACACCCTCGCCATTCCCTGATCGATATCTGCCCGATTGGAGTTCGAGAACGGCTGCAAAAACTATCGGAGGCAACACATGAAAGTCGGAGCGCGCAATCGAATCGTCGGCAAAGTGACGGACATCAAGAAGGGCAGCGTGATGTGTCTCGTGAAGCTGGCCATACCGGCGTCGTCACGCATGGCGTCCGTCATGACGCTTGAATCGTTGAAAGAACTTGGCATCAAGAAGGGCGACAAAGTCGAAGTCGTCGTCAAAGCCGTCAACGTGCTCTTGCTCAAGAGCTAAATCGCCAGCGTTCCACCAAGATGCCTTCGCCAATGAGATGGAATTTCTCTGCGCTCTCTGCGTCTCTGCGGTGAATGCCTGATCCTTTAGCGTAGTCCGCGGTTCTGACCAGCGAACCTTCGGGTGTGCTCCCGACTACTTGTCTGTATCTTTAACGAGCAATTCCTTGG
>Ga0335077_10001458_pt1 | contig 28072 bp, 19 predicted proteins | sample Lox_Sample_31_FD_207151 | JGI IMG/M metagenome (GOLD analysis project Ga0335077, IMG submission 207151) | Soil microbial communities from Loxahatchee National Wildlife Refuge, Florida, United States - Lox_Sample_3.1 | ecosystem: Environmental > Terrestrial > Soil > Wetlands | place: USA... | reverse complement strand
GATCTACGAAGGCACGCCGGAAGAAACGAAACCGGTCGAACTGGCGCGATCCGCGCGTAAGGAAGCCACGCAGACCGGGCGCGACGTTCTTCTTGTGGATACAGCGGGCCGCCTGCACATCGATGACGAGCTGATGACCGAGCTTTCGGAATTGAAGGAACTGCTCGCGCCCTCCGAGATCCTGTTCGTGGCCGACGCGATGACCGGGCAGGACGCGGTCAAATCCGCGGACGAGTTCAACAAGCGCCTCGGAATCACCGGGACCATCCTCACCAAAATGGATGGCGACGCGCGCGGCGGCGCGGCGCTCTCGATTCGCGCGGTCACGGGTGAGCCCTTGAAATTCGTCGGCGTGGGCGAAAAGCCGGATGCGCTCGAGCCGTTCCATCCCGATCGCGTGGCGCAGCGCATTCTGGGCATGGGCGACGTGCTCAGCCTGATCGAGAAGGTCGAGGAGACCATCGATCAGAAACAGGCCGAGGAGATGCAGCGCAAGCTGCTCGACGACGATTTCACGCTGGCTGATTTTCGCGATCAGATCCGGCAGTTGCGCAAGCTGGGTCCGCTCGAATCGATCCTGGGGATGATGCCGCAGATCGGTCCGATGAAGGATCTCAAGAACATGAAGGTGGACGAAAAAGAGATCACGCGGCTGGTAGCGATCATCGATTCGATGACCGCCAAAGAGCGCGCCAATCACATGATCATCAACGGCGCGCGGCGCAGGCGCATCGCCAAGGGATCGGGGGCCACGGTGCAGGAAGTCAACAACCTGCTGAAGCAGTACTCCCAGGCGCGCAAGATGATGAAGAGTTTTACCGGGGGCGGAGGTTTTCTGGGCAAGCGGCTTGGCAAATTGAAGCTGCCCATGGGTTTTGGACCACAATAATCCGCCGCGAATGAACGCGAATGGACGCGAATTCAGATTGGCGTTCATTCGCGTTTATTCGCGGCCAAATGAGAGGATGAAGGAATGCTGATGATTCGTTTGGCGCGGTTCGGCGGAAAGAAGAAGCCGGCCTACCGCGTGGTGGTGATCGAAAAGGAGCGCGCGCGCGACAGCCGCTCGGTGGAAGTGGTGGGGACGTATAATCCGGTGGCCAAGCCGGCCGCGGTGAATCTCGACCACGCGCGCATCGAGCACTGGATGAAGAATGGCGCGCGGCCGTCGGACACTGTGGCGCGGCTGCTGAAGTCGAATCCGGCGCCGGCGCCAGTGGCGTAGCGCCAATCCTCACACGGAGCAGGGCGATTAAGCGGCGGCTATTCCGCAATTTTCGATGCGGCTACGCTTCGGAAACCTGCGGAAGCGGGTGCGGACGGCGGCCGCGCAGCGCTTCCCAGCGCAGCCGCAGACGATCGAGATACAGATACACCACTGGTGTCGTATACAGCGTCAGCACCTGGCTGAACAGCAGCCCGCCCACGATGGCGATTCCCAGCGGACGCCGCAGCTCGGCGCCTTCCCCATGACCCAGCGCGAGCGGCAGCCCGCCCAGCATCGCGGCCATCGTGGTCATGGTGATGGGACGGAAGCGCAGCACGCACGCCTTGAAGATCGCCTGCTCGGGGTTCAGCCGCTCATTGCGCTCGGCCGCGATGGCGAAATCGATCATCATGATCGCGTTCTTCTTCACGATCCCAATCAGCAGAATGATTCCGATCAGCGAGACGACGTTCAGCTCGTTGTGGCTGAGCATCAGCGCCAGCAGCGCTCCCACGCCCGCCGAGGGCAGCGTCGAAAGAATGGTCACCGGGTGGATCAAGCTCTCATACAGCACGCCCAGCACGATGTAGACGGTCACCAGCGCAGCCGCGATCAGGATCGGCTCGCTCGCCAGCGCGTCCTGGTAGGCCTGCGCGGTCCCCTGAAAGCTGCCGTGCATGCTGAGCGGGAGTCCGATCTCGCGCTCCGCCTGTTCGATCACCGGAACGGCCTGGCTGAGCGAGGTCCCCACCGGCAGGTTGAAGGAAATCGTGACCGAGGGGAACTGTCCCTGGTGATTGACCGACAGCGCCGTGTTGCTGGGCGCGTAGTGCGCGATCGCGCTCAACGGCACCTGCTGTCCGTTGTTGCCCTGGACGTACAAGAATTTCAGCCCGTCGGGATTGCGCCAAAATTGCGGCGCGACCTCCATCACCACGTGATACTGGTTCAACTGCGTGTACATCACCGACACCTGGCGCTGCCCGAATGCGTCGTATAGCGTGTTGTCGATGGCCTGTGCCGAGATCCCCATGCGCCCCGCCGTGGCGCGGTCGATTTCGAGCGTCGCCGCCAGCCCGCGGTCCTGCTGATCGCTGTTCACGTCGGCGAGCTCGGGAAGCGTCCGCAGCTTCTGGAATACGCGCGGAGCCCATTCGTTCAATTCAGACACGCTGTCGCTTTGCAGCGTGTACTGATACTGCGCGCCGCTCATTCGTCCGCCGATGCGCAGGTCCTGCACCGCCTGAAGATACAGGCTGACGCCGGGAATGCGGCTGATTTTCGGGCGCAGCCGGGCGATCACTTCGTCGGTGCTGATTTTGCGTTGCTTCAGCGGATACAACGCGATGTTCATGCGTCCGGAATTGATGGCGGCGCCGCCGCCTCCGCCGCCTCCGCCGCCGACGTAGGCGTTCAGATTGTCCACCGCCGGATCCTGTTGCACCACCTTCACCAGTTGCAGCACGTGATCGCGCATGGCCTGGAAAGAAGTGGCCTGGTCGGCGAGAATCGTCCCGGAAATGCGTCCCACGTCCTGCTGCGGGAAAAATCCTTTGGGAATGATGACGTACAGGTACACCGTAAGGGCGATGGTGGCGAGCGTCACCGTCAACGTCAGAGGCTGGTGCCGCAGAACCCATCCGAGCGATTTCTGGTAACCGCTTCGCAGAACCTCCACGCTCGAGCCGCTCAACCGGTAAAAGATGTTGTGCTGGCCTTCCTCTTCTCTACGGCCCGCCAGGCGCGCGCACATCATCGGCGTCATGGTCAGCGAAATCGCCAGCGAGAGAGCGATCGCCACGGAAAGCGTGATGGCGAACTCGCGGAACAGCCGCCCCACGATCCCCGGCATCAGCAGGATGGGAATGAACACCGCGATCAGCGAGATGCTGATGGAGAGAACCGTGAATCCGATCTCCGAGGCGCCGTGCAGCGCGGCCTCCATCGGCGTCATCCCGTTCTCGATGTGCCGCGTGATATTCTCGATCACCACGATGGCATCGTCCACCACGAAGCCGGTCGCGATGGTCAGCGCCATCAGCGAGAGATTGTCCACGCTGTAGCCGAACAGGTACAGGACGCCGAACGTCCCGATCAGCGAAGCCGGGACGGCGATGCTGGGAATCAGCGTGGTGCGCCAGCTTCGCAGGAAAATGAACACCACCATGATCACCAGCCCCACCGAGATCGCCATGGTGCGCTCCACGTCGATCACCGAGGCGCGGATGGTGGTGCTGCGATCCATCAGCACGCGCAGATCGATGGAAGCGGGAATCGAAGCTTTAAGCTGCGGCAGCGTCGCGAGCACGCGATCCACCGTCTCGACGATGTTCGCGCCGGGCTGGCGGTTGATGTAGCAGACCACCGCCGGCTGGTCATTCAGGTATCCGACGTTGCGCAGATCCTCGACCGAGTCCTCCACGCTGGCGATGTCGCCCAGCTTCACCGCGGCGCCGTTTCGATAAGTCACCAGGAGGTCGCGATAGTATTTCGCTTTCAAAAGCTGATCGCTGGTGGAAATGGTCCACGACCGCCCGACATCGGAAAATTGTCCCTTGGGCGAGTTCACGTTGGCCGATTCGAGCATCCCCCGGACGTCTTCGAGTCCGATCCCCATGTTGATGAGCTGCGCCGGGTTGATCTCCACGCGCACTCCGGGCAGCGCGCTGCCGCCGACAAAAACCTGCCCGACTCCGAAAACCTGCGAAATGCGCTGCTGGAGGATGGTCGATGCCGCGTCGTACAACTCGCCGGAACTCAGGGTCGGCGAGGTGAGACCCAGCATCAGGATCGGCGCGTCGGCCGGGTTCACCTTGCGCCAGAACGGATTGCGCGGCAGGTTCGCGGGAAGCTGGCCGCGCGCCGCGTTGATGGCCGCCTGGACGTCGCGCGCCGCTGCGTCGATGTTGCGCGACAGATCGAATTGCAGTGTGACGTTGGTCGAGCCGAGCGTGCTCGACGAGGTCATCTCATTGATGCCCGCGATTCTTCCAAACTGGCGTTCGAGCGGCGTCGCCACGGAAGACGCCATGGTTTCCGGACTCGCTCCCGGCAGGCCCGTCGAGATGGAGATCGAGGGGAAATCCACCTGCGGCAGCGGCGCTTCGGGAAGAAAATTATAGGCCACCGCGCCCGAAACCCCCAGCGCGACCGTGATCAGGGTCGTGGCGACGGGCCGGTGGATGAATGGTGCGGAAAGACTCATGTCCCGTTTCAGATCAGGTTAGCATGCGCTCTATGAAGCACTTGAGTGCCGAATGGCAGTCGGCCGGGTTGCCCTATTGGTGGTTGGGAGGCATCTCGTAGAGGTAAATCTCGTGCTGCTGCGAACCCCCGGTCTCTTCCACTTTGGCCGGCTTCCAGCCCGGCACCGGGTAGTCGTGCGAAACCACGCGCGCGCCCGGCTTCAGTTGGCTCTCGAGGCGCGGACGCAACTGCTCATTCAGTTTCGTGCTCAGGTACAGGTACACGACGTCGGCGCCGGAAGGGTCCGTTTCGAGCACATCGCCCTGGATCACGCGAGCCTGGTTCTGAATGCCGGCCTTTTGAATTGAGGCCCGCGCCTTAGCCACCAGCTTGGGCGAAATCTCCACGCCCACGGCCTTCACTTTGTATTTCTGCACGGCCGCGATCAGAATCCGCCCATCGCCGCAGCCCAGGTCGTACAGCGTCTCGCCTGGCTTCAAATTGGCGAGCTCGAGCATCCGGTCCATCACCCGCGCCGGTGACGCTACGAACGGCGCCAGCTTGTTTGCGTACTGGGATTGCGCCGACGCCGTTGCTCCGGCGAGCGCCATTACGAGAAAAAAGCCACGCATCATCTGCTCCCTGTTCCGGTGCTCCCCTGTTCCGGCTACTGCGATGAGACCCCAGCCGACGGCTTATGTTTCGATTTTACAATACGCGAAACCATTTCCGACATCGCAAACCACAGGTCGCGCGGCCGGCTGATAGTGTACTCGGTTCCCTTGAAGATTTTGACGGCCCGGCTGATCGAATCCCGCCACGGCACGGCCGCCGGGTTCAAGGCGTAATTCATATAGAACACTGGATATTCGACGTCGGCAAGCGGCTTCAGGGTTTCCTGCGGCACATCGCTTTCAAGCATTACCTTGGGTCCGGCGAACACCAGCGCATCGGGGTGGTCTGCGGTATGTATCTCTTTTGTAATGAGTTCGGTGAGGAATTCCGTGTCGCCGTGCTTGTTGGCTAGTTGCTTGCGGTCGACGGTTCCCAGCCTGATTGAGTGAATCGCTGTGCCGAGCGCCGGAAAATCGATCTTTTCCTCGCTACTCTGCCGGTACAGCACCTTTTGTTGCTGCATGTTGAACGCGACCACCGAAAATTTCTCGAACTGGGGCTCCTGTGCGATCCGGCGCAGGATCGACACCAGCGCCTGAGTGTCGAGCGGACGCAAAGTGGAGGCCTCATCATCCTGCGGGGCGAAGTTCACCAGCACCTTGATATTCAACCCGTTCGGGCTGCGCACCACCGGTGGCTCCTCAGTGAACTGTTCCGCGTTAGGAGGCGCAATCGCATCGGGATGCATCGCCAGGCCGATCTGCTTGTCCCTGGCCGCGAGCGTCGCGTCCATATCCCAGTAATAGGAGCACACCCGCTCGCCGCGATCGCGAATCAGCCAGTCCACGTGATACGTTCCCTCGCCCAAATCCACTTCGCCCTGAAGGTTGGCGTCGCCTCCCGCATCCTTATCGATCAATGGCACGTGAAAGTGCTGGACGAAATAGGTCGGGTCCCCTGGATGACCGTCCGGGGTCACGCGGAACAGGATGGTGAGCTGATTCTCCTCCCCGGCGAGATCCTTGAGCGGAAGTGCGACGTCAAAGCCGGCGTGGAAACGTAAATCAAAGCCTAGCAAGGGCTTGTCGGGCGTCACCGAGCAATTGATATCCTTGCGGACCTCCTGCGCCTCAAGCACAGCCATGTCAGTGTTGATGATGCGCACCGAGCGGCCATCGGGCGGCAGCAGCGCCTGCCCGCACAACATCGCCGGAAGGCCCGCTACGAGAGCCCGCATCAGACCGGGATTCCGCCGCCGACTCATCTCCCCCAACCGAATGGACTCTATTATCGGCCGAACCGGCGCGAAACTTCAACAGAAAAGTGGAATGCTATAATGGCAATGATCCCGGTCCATCCCTGTTAGGAGCAATCACCTGTATGTTTGATCTATTCCGCAGCCGTCAGAAGGCGACGCGCTATCTGCTGGGGGGCATTTTAATGATCGTGGCGGTCTCCATGGTCGTTACCTTAATCCCCGGCTACGGAACCAGCTCGGGTTCCACAGCTGACGATAACGTGATCGCCACGGTCGGCTCCCAGAAAATCACGGCGCAGGAAGTGATGCGAGAGATGAACCAGATCACGCGCGGCGGCCAGCTCCCCGCCGGAATGGTCGCCACCTACGTGCCTCAGATGGTCAATAACATGATCAACCAGTACGCCGTCGATTACGAATTCGAGCAACTCGGGTTGAAGGCCACCGACGACGAAGTGATCGGCGTGCTTCAGGCTTTATATGGGCAGTTCTTCCAGAACGGCAAGCTGATGCAGGACCAGCTCGCCTCCGTGCTCGCGCAGGATGGGCAGACGCTCGACGACGCCATCAACGATGCCCGCGAGACGGTGATGTTCAACAAGGTGTCCAACATTGCTTATGAATCCACGGTGGTGACGCCCAAGGAGATCGATAACGAGCTCGAACGCAAATACGAGCGAGCCAAGATCCAGTACATCGCCTTCACGCCCGCCAAGTTCCGCGACCAGGTGAAGGTGACCCCGGAACAAATCAAGGCCTACTACGACGCGCACAAGGGCCAATATCTTTCGCCCGAAAAGCGCAGCTTCCAGGTGCTGGTGATCGATCAGGACAAGGTAGAGAAAAGCATCAACGTCACCGACGCGCAGCTGCATGCCGCGTATTCGGCGTCCATGGATAATTTCCGCACTCCGGAGCGCGTGCATGTCCGCCACATCATGTTCAAGACCACGGACAAAAGCGACGCGGAGAAGAAGCAGATCCTGACCAAAGCCGAAGACGTGCTGAAACAGATCAAAGCCGGCGCCGACTTCGCCGAGATGGCCAAGAAATATTCCGACGATTCGGCCAACGCCTCCAAGGGCGGCGACTTGGACTGGGTTGCCAAGGGACAGACCGTTCCGGAGTTCGAGCGAGTGGCGTTTGCGCTCAAGAATAACGAGATCAGCGGAATCGTCACCACGCCCTACAGCTACGACATCATCCAGGTGCTCGGCCATGAGCCGGCGCGCGTGAAACCGTTCGATGAAGTGAAGGCCAGCCTTACCGACGAGCTGCGCAAGCAGCAGTTGGGAGACCGCATGCAGCAGATCGCGGATCAGGCGCACGCGGCGCTTGAAAAATCTCCCGGCTCGGCGGCGTCTATCGCGCAGCAATTCGGACTCGACGTGGTTACCGTGACGAAGGCCCCGGTGGGCGATCCGATTCCCACCCTGGGCGTGAGTCCGGAGATCGATGGCGCGCTCAACGGGATGAAGAAGAACGAGGTTTCGCAGGTGCTGACGCTCCCCGCCAATCGTCTGGCCATTGCGGTGTTGCAGGAAAAATTCCCGCCCGCGGCTCAGGACCTCAGTGAAGTGGAGGGCAAGGTCCGCGACCGGCTGGTCGACGACAACAGCCTGCTGCTTTCGCAGCAAAAGGCCAAGGAAGCCGCGGAGCAAGCCAAGGCCGGCGAAGATCTCGATAAGATCGCAAAATCCATGAAGCTGAGCGTGACGGTTTCAAACGCCTTCGGCCACGCCGATTCGCTGGAGGGCCTGGGCAGCGCGAGCTACCTGGATGACGCCTTCCGCAAACCGGTCGGCACGGTGCTGGGACCGGTGAACGTCATGAACAATATGGTGATCTACAAGATCATCGACCAGCAGAAGGTGGACGTGAGCAAGCTGCCGCAGGAGCGCGAAGCCATCGCGGCGACCATCAAAAGAACCAAGGCGCAGCAGCAGTTCTCGCTGTTCATCGACAGCGTGGTGTCGCGGCTCGCCGCCGAAGGCAAAATCAAGAGAAACGACGACAATCTCAAGCGCCTGGTCGCGTCTTTACGCCAATGAGGTTGCTGAAAAAAGGGGACAGACAACTCTGTCCCCACACGCACATTGTTGAAGCTGTGTGGAGCGATGTCTGTGGACAGAGCGGTCTGTCCCCTTTTTTCAGCAACCTACATTAGATGCATTTCCTGCTGGAGGTTTGGCGCAGCCTGACGGACCCGGACCGGTTGATTCATCTGCTCTCGCAGGTGATCACGGGATGGTGGGGCTACGCGCTGATCGCGGGCATCGTGTTCGCTGAAACCGGGCTTCTGGTCGGTCTGTTCCTGCCCGGCGATTCGCTTCTGTTCACGGTCGGCGTGGTGGCCGGCGCGGGCCAGCTCGATATCGCGACCATCTGCGCGCTGCTGACGTTCATGTCGATCCTGGGCGATCAGAGCGGCTATTTTCTCGGCCGCCATACGGGTCCGGCAATCTTTCGCCGTCCCGATTCGCTGCTGTTCAAGCAGGAATACGTCACCCGAACGCAGGCTTTTTACGCCAAACACGGCGGGAAAACTCTGATTTACGCCAAATTCGTGCCCATCGTCCGGACGTTCGCGCCGTTCATGGCGGGCGTGGGGAAAATGCGTTACGCGCGCTTTCTTTCCTTCAATATTTTCGGCGGAATCGGATGGGTGATTTTAATGACCATCGCGGGATATAAGCTCGGCGGCATCCCGGTGGTCCGGCACAATTTCGAAAAGGTGGTGATCGGCATCGTGGTCGTGAGCGTCGCGCCGATGATCATCCATTATTTCCGCGCCCGCGCGTCCGAAAACGTAGCGGTTGGTGGTTCGTAGTTTGTCCGCGGCGGATGAGCCGGCGGACTACGAATTGCGCACCACGAACCTCAATATCACCAGTAACACCACGATGGCTGCGAGCAGCTCGTACTTGTAGCGCAGCGCGATCGGCTGGAGCTCCATTTTCTGCCAGAACGCGGGAGCCTGCATCGCCTGCGGGCGATCTGCCACCGGCGGGAATAACAGCCGCAGCGAGGATGCCATCAGCGCGCCAATTCCGCTACCCCACTCGAGCACTATCCGCGGCAGCGCCCAATCCTCCAATCCACGCTCGACAGCGAACGCCAGCGCGATTCCGAGCACCGGGGCGAACAGCGGTTTGAGCGGCCAGCGCTTTTTCGGATCGCTATAGGCATCGGCGAGAATCATCGCGGCGAGCACGACCACGGGCGGGATCGCCAGACGCACGAAGCTGTACGGGGCGATCAGCAGCGCGCGATCAAACGCAACCGCGGCCATCGAAAACGAAACGAAAAGCGTCAGCGCCTGCATCAGCGCGATCGCCGGGTCCGTGGTGCGCCGGATGCGGCTGTAAATAACGCAGGGAATCGCGCGCGCCGCGTCGGCGATGTAGTCGAGCATGCCCGCGGCCCGCTGGCGCAGGTCTCCCAGGACTTCTTCGCGCGATGCCGGCGGAATCAGCCAGCCCGCAATCGTCTCGATTATTTTGGGCGGACCGGATTCCATTTGGGACGCCTCCGCGGACCCTCCCCGAGATTGCCCCAGATCTCCGCCACCGCGTCCCACACCCTGCGCGCGGTCGCGGCCGATTCCTGAAGCGCGCGCTCGCCCAGCGCTTCGAGCTTGTAAAACCGCTTGGCCCGTCCGCCGCGCTCCGGGGTCGGATCGGAGAGCCACGATTTAACGTAGCCCTTGTCTTCCAGGCGATCGAGCGTGACGTACACCGCGCCGAGCGAAATATTCTTGGGCGACGCCAGCTCCGCGGCTTTCTCGTGGATGGTCACGCCGTAGGCGTCGTCGCGCAGGCTGAGGATCGCGGTGAGGACGATCTGTTCGAACTGGCCGACCGATTCCATTTAGCTAACAGTGTATGAGAAATCGGGCAGCGCGTCAAGCGGATTTACTTCCCGTCCACGGAAAACGCCAGCAGCACGTTCCCCGGCAATCCTCCCCAGGACCCGTAGCCCGAGGGCACGTACACCATGCCGTCGACGACCGCCGGCCCCGGACCATCCATCGATCCGCCTTTCGCCGTGAGGCCGTTGACGGTTTGGAAATCTCGCGCCGTGTCGAAATCCCAAATCACTTTTCCGTCTTTCGACGAATACGCGCGAATGCGCGCATCCACCGATCCTGAGAACACTACGCCCGGAATCGCCGTCACCGCGGCCGATTGCGCGGGGCTGCAATGCGGGCGATCGCCACACTCGGGCGGCGGCGCGGACCACATTTTTTTGCCCGTCGCCGCATCCAGCGCGAACAATCCTCCGCCGGCCTTGGGATCCACCACCAGCGGTTTCCCAGTGCCGATGACCGCCTGAAGGAAGCTGATGTCGCTCACCGCGACGTACATGTTTTTTCCGTCGCTCGCCGAGCCCCACTGAATCCCGCCGAGCGTCCCGCCTTTGCCGACGCGCGTCTGCCACAGAATTTTTCCGTTGTTGTCCGGATCGAGACCGTGCGCGATCCCCGATTTCTGGCTCACCAGCAGCACTCGCTTTCCACTCGCCAGCTTCACCAGGATCGGCGACGCGCCGATATCGAAGTCCGGTCCGTTCTCCTCCGGGCAACTGGCGCGCGAGGGTCCCTGGCCGCAGCCCATGTTGAACGCATCGCCCGCGGTGAGCTGCGTCGACCACACGATTTTTCCCGTGTTCATGTCGAAGGCGAGAATCGCGTCGCTGGTATTGGTCGGAGGCGAGGAAAAATTGTCACCCGTTCCGGCGTAGATCACATGTTTCTCCGCGTCGACGGTCGGCGCCGACCAGATACTGGCGCCGGAGGGTCCCCACATCTGCGCGCCCACGGGATTTTTCGTGGTGGGATGCGGCGTCTCCGAGATGGTGTAGGTCTTCCAGATCTGCTTTCCGGTCGCGGCGTCGAGCGCGATCAATCCGCCGCGCGCCGAGCAGCACTCATATTTCGGATTCATCGCCGGCCCTTCTTCGGCCGCCACCAGCGGAACGTAGACGCGGTTTTCGAAATACGCCGGCGCGCCGACGATGGCCGCGTGCGGATGCTCGTCGATGTGCGTCTTCCACAACAGCTCGCCGCTCGAGGCGTCCACCCCATAGACCGTGGCGCGGCGATCGCCGAAGAACGCGACCGCGCGAGTCACTTCGCCCTTCACCGTGGTCACCGTGATCGCGGTTCGCACCGGTGCGGGCGTTTCCATTGACCAATACTGGCATCCGGTTTTCGCATCGAGCGCATACACGCGCCGGTTCGCGCCGGCGACGAAAATCCGCCCGCCAACGATCACCGGCTGCGCATTCGATGCGAACGTGTTCGGAAACGCGAATGCCCATTTCAGCTTCAGATTGGGAACGTCCCTGGCGCTCAATCGCGCGACGGACTCGGGTTCATAACGCGTGTTGGCGAGGCCGGCCCCCCATCCATCCCACGACGGACCATCCGGCGTGAAGCGCGCCTTGGGATCGGCGCACATGCCCGCGCCCGCTTGCGCGGCGGTCAGACCGGAAGCCTTGCCCAGAAATTCAGCGATGGTGCGGCGCTCGGCGGGCGCAAGTGTCGCTCCCTGCTCCTTCATCGTCCCCGATTCGAGGGCGCGCAGAATATTGTCGGGCGTCATAAGCCTCAGTGCAGCCGGCGCGGGTGCGTGCGACTCGGCGGGGTTGTCGTGGCAGGCGGCGCAATGAGCCTTATAGAGCGTGGCGCCGTCGGGTTCGGCGGCAAAGGCGGCCGGAATGAGGAATACGGTGAGGATTCGAAGCATTCTGGTTGTCAATTTACCAGATGGGTAGTGGGACTGGGGACGGGGGAGTGGGCGCTACCGCAGCACGCGATAGGCGGCGATCGACGGCTCCTGGCTCATGCCGCCGATGGTGCTGGTCTTAAGCACAGCGTCGAAGTAAGGCATCTTTCCGCCGCGCGCGATTTTTTGCGCCAGACGGCCGAGCAGTTTGTCGCTGGTGACGAAATCCGCGGCCCCTTCCTGCGAACTGCTGGCCGCGCCGCCGATCAGCAGGACGTTTCCGCCGGTCAGGTTCTCGATAAACGCAACCGAGGAGTACGCTTCGAGGTGCCCGCCCTCCACCTGCGGAACGTATTCGGCCGGCTCGCCCGGCTGCGGAGCCGCGTTCTTGCAGATCACGCGATGATGTTCCAGGTCCGAATAGATGTGGAAATTGAGCTTCGATTCGAACAGTTGCGTCCACAGGTTGGTGGTCGGTCGCCCGATCAGAATCGCGTTGCCCGGGGAAAGATCGCGCAGCGTCAGGTCGCGGGCATAGCGCACCACCACGCGGCTGGGAAATTTTTGGGCCAGTTCAAGCACACGCACGGCCGTGGTGACGCCATCGTAAGTCGTGTATCGCCGAAGCGGGAAGTGCGGAAGCAGAGATTCCAGATTTCGGGCCGCTCCGTTTTCGCCGGGAACCGAGCGGCGCAGATAACTTTCCAGATTGTGCCGTTCGCCCGCCGCTTCCTGGAGCATGGCGAAGGTGTGGTCCGGAATCACGATGGTGGTGGTGACCTTGTCGCTGAACAATTGCGACCAGAGCGCGTTCAGCGCGGGCGTGTCAGCGCCCTTTGGTGCACCCGCGCCGCGTACCAGAACAATTGCCAGAACCGCTACGGCGAAGCTGAGAATCGCCACAGCGGCCGCCAGCCATCCGACCAGGCTGTCGCGCGGCTGAGGCGCTGCCAAGCTGACTGGCTGGATCGGCGAGGGCTGTACCGGCGGCGGCTCCGGGGCACGCTCTACGAACTCGGGAACGTAGCCCCCTTTCGGAATTCGTAGCACCAGGGGCTCCGCCGCGCCCTCGGTGGCGAAGTAAGCCTCCAACTTTTGACGTAAAAGGCGAGCTTGTGAACGTACGATATTGTCCTCATTCGGGTTGTAATCCGGAGGACGATGAAAAACGCGCTCGCCGATTTTCTGTTCGCTGATTTCCTCCACGTGGCTGTCCAGTGCGGCACGGCAAACATACAGAAGAAAATCTTTCAGTCGCAATGATTTAGCGAAGCGCTGGCTCTCTGAAATGCGCATCACCAAGTCCCAGCGGGGATCGGCATTCGATGCGGTGTAAGGCGTTGCCGACGTGGCATTTGACCGTGAATTCACTGTCTACACACCTACCAAGGTTACAGCCCATAGTCTATAGTATGCAGTCAGAATGCACAAGGGGATCTTTGTGACTCTCTATGGCGGGTCTTAGGAGCCGACATAACAGCCGAAGACTGCCCCGTGAGGGCATTTCAACTTGCGATCGTGCCATCTCGCCGGTCCCGGCGAACACCCACGTCTCGGTGGTGCACTGCTTGAAGTCGACGTGCGTCGAAAGCCGGCCGGAATTTTAAATGGGTTCGGAATTGGAATTGGGGTCTAGCAGTTCAAACGAACGATTCAGGGGGTCAAAGACATTTATGTTGAGAGAAATTTGCAGGTTCAAGCTGCTTTGGTGTCTGACGATCGGGATGCTGATTTTGGCCAGTGCAGGGTTAGTCATGGCCCAGCTTGCGACGGGCACGATCAGCGGCACGGTTACTGACGAATCCGGCGCCGTCATTCCCAACGCGACGGTCACCGCAACAAATCGCGCCACCAACGTCCCGCGCACGGCGACCACTAACGCCGAAGGTTTTTTCAGCATCGTCGCGCTGCCGGCCGGCGATTACGATGTCAAGACGGAGGTCAAAGGCTTCAAGACCGTGGTTCGCCCAGCCACCGTTCAGGCGGGTGAAAGCACCACCGTCAACATGCCGATGACGGTCGGCCAGGCGCAGGAAGTGGTGACGGTGGAAGCCGCTTCGGCGCAGATGAACTACGATACCAACAATATTCAGGGCGTGATTCCGCGCTCCAACATCGAGGATCTTCCGCTCAACGGACGCAGCTATCTTCAGCTCGCCGAACTCGAACCGGGCATCCAGATCGGCATTGGATCGGTGGCGCAGTTCAATGCGTTATTCACAGTGAGCGTGCTCGGTGCGGGGAACCGCACGGTGGTCACGGTGGACGGCGGAAACGTTTCGGACAACATCGACGTGGGCGGCGGCATGTCGTCTATGAACTTCCCCCAGGACACGGTGCAGGAGTTCCAGCTCTCCGAAGTCAACTTCGATATTTCGACGCCGATCGCGGCAGGCGGCGCGATCAACATGGTGACTCGCTCGGGGTCCAACGATTGGCACGGTAGCGCTTATATGTACTATCGCGACCACAACATGGCGGCGTATCCGAACCTCCAGCGCGTTGCCGGGCAGTCGAGCCCATTCTTCGAGCGCAAGAATCCGGGCGCTTCCCTCGGCGGACCGATTAAGAAGGACAGGCTCTTCTTCTTCTTCAATTACGAGTACTTCAACCAGGTGCAGGCGGTCGCGATCGCTACCACCGATCCGGCGTTCGCTGCGTTTGACCGGAACTACAACAGTCCCTACGTCAGCAAGGACCTCACGTTTCGCTTGGACTATCACCTGAACGACAAAAATAACCTGTTCCTGCGCTACTCGCACGATGGCAACGCCGGGTTCGGTGTCTCGCTCATCGGCGGCGATCCATCGACCTGGGCGCACAACACCAACTGGGCGGACCAGGGAATCCTGGGCTGGACAAGTTCGATAACGGCGGCCATCGTCAACAGTGTGACCATGCAGTACAACTACTGGGGCAACCATAACTTCCAAGCGGTCCCCTCGGATTGCGCCTCGCCTTGCGCAGCGGGAGTGCTTCCTACGATCTACACCGTTGTCGGCGCGAGCTCAGACAATGTGGTGGGTCCCAACTTTAACGCCCCGCAGGCGCGCAATACGCGGCGCTTTGAACCGATCGAAAACCTGAGCTGGCAGAAGGGCACCCACCAGTTCAAATTTGGCGGCGACCTGAACCTGACCGGTTCGGTCGGACTGTGGGGATTCTGCACACCGATGTGCGTCGGCGCGTTTTCCCCGTCCTACATCAAAGCGCTCGGCGCCACTGCGTTGTTCCCCGGCCTGCCGTCGGTTCTCACCAACGCGACGCAGTTTCTGAACCTTCCGGTTTACAACGGCGGCGCATCGATCTTCAGCGGCGTCGGGGTGGGCGTGAACTCGACGCCCGGAGCCTACAACTACAGCCAGAACATCTGGTACAACCAATACCGCACGTATTTCCAGGATGTCTGGAAGATCAAGCCGAATTTCACGCTCAACTACGGCCTGGCGTGGAACGCGCAGACCGGTTTCTATCCACAGGGCGTGAACCTGCCGCAGTACCTGGAACCGATTCTCGGGAGCAACCTGGGTCCCACGGCGAACAACACCAAGGAAATGCAGCCGGCTTTCGGTTTCGCCTGGAGCCCGTTCAAAGACAACAAGACGGTGATCCGAGGCGGCGGCGGCATTTACTGGGACAGCACGCCGGGATATTACAAGCTGCGTTCGGCGTCGTCGATCGAGCCTCCGGGTTCGAACCGCGAGACGCTGGCGGCTAGCGCCTTCAGCAACATCTACCCGGGACTGATTAACCTCAATACGGGCACGTTGATTCCCGTCGGCTCGCCTCTACCCATCGGCGGGCTTACCACGATGACGGTCGGCCAGTTCGTCAATCTCGTAAATCAGGAATTACCCTCGATTGCGGCAGTGCTCGCGCCGACGCCTCCTCAGCGCAGCGGGCCGTTCCAATATCCGACCATCAATTACGCCAAGCAGGGCGTCGAAATTTATCCGCACAGCTTCCCGCTGGCGCGCAGTTATCAGACCTCCCTCGGCGTGCAGCGCGAACTGCCCGGCGGGTGGGTGATCAGCGCGGACTGGGCGCGGCGCCAGGGCGAGAACGTCAGCCTCGGCGAACTCGATTGGAACCTGTACAACCGGTTCGAGGGAAGCAGAACGCCGGTTCCGGTCATCCCGCTTTGCAAAACCACGCCGGATCTCAATCCGGCCGACGATTGCTCGAGCGGCGCGATCACCATCTGGACCGATGAAGGCCGCGCGATTTACGAGGGGCTGCTGGCGAAGGCCACCAAGCGCATGTCGCATCGCTTCCAGGCGACCATTTCCTACGCCTACGCCCACGCTTATACCGACAACGTCGACGTGTGGAACGCGGTGAACTATGTTCAGTCCGGGTGGGGCCAGTATCTGCCACACCAGAACCTGAACATCGCCGGAACGGGCATTCTGCCGTGGGGCTTGACGCTCAGCATCAACTCGTCGATGATCACCACCACGCCGGCGACGCCTAGCATTTCGACCTCGGCCGGCGCGTACTTCCCCGGCACCGTTCCGACCGGAGGCAGCGAACCTCTACCGGGTGTCGGGATCGGCGCTCTGGGAAGCGGGATTACGCAGTCCGGTTTAGCTGCCGTGGTCAACGCGTATAACACCAACTATGTAGGCAAGATCGTAAACACGCAGGGAACCGTGATCCCGGATTACGTGGTCCTTCCGAAAAATTATGCGTTGGGCGGCGCGCCGACAATCTCACAAGACTTCCGCCTCACCAAGACGATCAAGCTCCATGAGAACTACGCCTTGAACGTCTTTGTCGAGATGTTCAACGCGTTCAACATCTCGAACCTGGCGGGCTATACGGGTGCGCTGGATGTCTCCACAAATCCCAATGCGGTTTGCGCGCAGGGCGTTGCCGTCGGCGGGAACAACATCTCCTGCCAATTTGGCCAGGCGACCTCGCGCCAGGGACAGACGTTCGGTTCCGCCGGCGCGCGCGACGTTCAGGTCGGAGCGAGATTTACTTTCTAGCAAATTCGCAAAGTTCTGGAGCGCTCCCTGGCATCGTCCGGGGAGCGTTTTTTTTTCGAAATCGTTTTTCTCTAAAGCGGGTGATGAGGATTGAATGTCCGGATGCGATCGAGCGCCGGCCGGTCCGGCGTTAGAGGAATCACCGCACTCACAACATCCGGATACCCGTGACCAGCAGGATGGCGGCCAAGCCGGCGCGCAGCGGCGTCTCGGGAACTCTCGGTGCGATGCGGCTGCCGGCCAGCACGCCCGGAATCGCGCCCGCGAGCAGCCACGGAATCAGATGCCACTCCACATTTCCGGAGACGACGTGCGCCATCCCGGTCACCGAAACCAGCAGCGCCGCATGACAGACGTCGGTGCCGACGGCTCGCGCCGAGTTCGACGCGAACAGGATCAGTAGAAACGGCGCGAGCAGCGATCCGCTGCCCACCGACGTCGCGCCCACGCAGAACCCGACCACCGCGCCCCAGATCACCGTCCCTGGCCCCTTCAGGAACGCAAGCGTTTCGGCGCGCGGCGACGCACGAAATCGCAGCACCAGCCGGGCAATCAGAATCAGCGCGACGATCACCAGCAGAACGCCGATGGCGCGCTCTACAACGCGCTCGGAATCATGCACCACGCGCGGCATCAGGATCACCGCCAGGCTTCCCACGAGGCCGCCGGGAATGCTCCCCATCGCCAGCCGTTTCACCGCGCGCATATCCACGGACCCCTGCGACCAGTGCGCCCACGCGCCGACCATTTTGGTGATCGCGCCGTAAACCAGATCGGTTCCCACCGCGGCGGTCGGCCGGACGCCCAACACCAGGATCAGGAATGGCGCCATCAGCGCCGCGCCTCCCATGCTGGTGAGGCCGATCAGCACGCCCACCCCGAAACTCATCAGGATCAATGGCAGGTGCATCAGAACGTCACCCGGAACGGCCGCTTGAGCGCGAGCGCCGTCAGGATCGAGATGATCAGCAGCCACGTCCACCACGGCAGGTCGATTCCAGCCGCGTGAATTTCCGTCCGCGGATACCGGATCTCGATCCAGCTCACGTCACGATTCGCGATCCGCGCTTCGCTGGGATACTCCAGCAAATGGGCGGTCGAGCTCACGCGCCGTTCGGAAATGAAACGCGGACCCGCGCCCGCGTCCACGCTCTTTTCCACCGTCCCCGCGGGCGAGCTTACGCCGATCTCACCGTTCACCGGGCGGAGCGCGCGAATGCGCCAGCTCACCTGCCGCTCGGCGACCGCGCGCACCGGCGGACTCTCGATCGCGATCCCCTCCGGCGCCGACAGTTTTAGGGCATCGAGCGCACCGGGCGTGCTCGCCTGCACCGTGACCAGCGTGTCATCCCCCGCGGCCAGAGGCTTCCTCCCGTAAAACGAATCGAGCGAAGCGAACCCGAGGGCGAACGGAATCGCGATGATCAAAGCCGGCATCAGTATCAGCCCGAAATATCGTGCGTTCGCCGCGATCAGGCCGGTCTGAGCGCGCCACACCAGCGCCGGCTCATCGGAAAACAACCGCAACTCGTACAGCCGAGCCTGCACGCTCCTCTTCGCCTCACCGATTTTTTTCGGATTCGACACCAGGCGGAACACGCACAGCGCCCACACTCCCAGCGCCGCGCCGAGCACGCACACTCCGAGGAACGGATCGCGTCCGGCAAACGGAGTAAGGATCGCGCTCATGATGCCGTCAATCATCGCCCGCAGCGCATCCATCTATTCCAGATACCCGAGTCCCCGCAGCTTCTTCACAATCTCATCGTCCGATTTCGCATCGTCGAACTTGCGCAGCTCCTTTTCAAGAACGTGTTCGACGAATTCCTCCACCGACGCGTACCCGGCCGCTTTCGCGCATCGTTTCGCGCGCTGCCAGGTGGTCTTTTTGAGCTTGATGGATGTATTGAACATGACAGCCTCAGTAAATCGAATGCCCGATCATGCCGGCGAGCGGCGCGACCCCGAATTCGTGCAGCAGCGAAACCGTCAGATCGTAAAGATGCGGATCGGCCGCGCGGCTCTTGCGATTCGAGATCAGCACGCCCGGAACGAAGCGCGGATCGATGCAATGGTCCGCTCGCCACGCGTCGGTGTTATCGTCGACCATCGTCGTGGGCACTGCGCCCAGCGCCGTCTGCCACGACGCGCGATATCCGGGCATATAGCCGACCTCCAAGTCCGGGCCCGAGCCGGCCATCGCGCCATGATAAATGTCGCGCGCGATCTCCACGCTCGCCACCATCGGTTTGCCGTTGGCCGGATCGCGCGAATTCTCCAGTTTCTCCACGATGCTCTTCATCACCGCCGCGGCTTCTTCGCCCGGCGACACGATTCCCTGCCGCTCGCGCCCGTGCAGATTGAGATAAATTCCGTTCAGCCCCATGGCGTATGCCTTGGTGCGCGACCAGTCCACGTGCGGAAAAACTTCTTCGTCGCTCGTGTTGGACGGATCGTCGAGCGTCAGGAATCCATTCTGCATCAGCCAGGTGTTGACGTTCAGCGCGCGCTCGAACGTCGCGAAACCGTGATCGGACATGATCATCAGCTCCGCGCGAGGAAGCTGCTCGCGCACCCAGCCGACGGTTTGATCGACTAATTCATAGGTGCGCAGCACGTCGTCGTCGTATTTTCCCCACAGCATGTGCGAATCCTGGTCGATTCCGAAGAAGTGGAAGAACAGAAAGCCGCTCGAAAAATGGCGGACGGCGTAGCGCAGCAGCTTCAAATGATCCTCTGAGACGAGGCGGCTCTGCGCGATGTAATCGTCCTTGTCGAACACGCCGCTGCGATACGCTGCAGTGTCCTGCGCCATACCTTGTGTGTAAAACAGGCCGACGTTTTTCGCCAGCTCGCGCCCGTAGGATTCCGGCGCGGTCACAGGAAGTTCCGGGTCGGAGGGATCGACGTTGACCGGCGAAACATAAATCTCGAGATTCGGATGTAGTTGCTTGGCGTACACGCGAAACATTCCGGCGGCGCTTTTGAGCACTGGAATCATGGAAAACTCGACTTCGATCCACGGGGACCATTCGCCCTGGTTGAGCACGAACTCGCGGTCTTCCACTGCGAATCGCGCCGCGGGCCGGTCCGGATCCACCGAAATTTTCATCCCCACGAATGTCGGCGCCTTGTCCTTCCGCAGCGTATTGTCCGGACCCAAAATGCGCAGCGTGGCTTCGTGATCTCGCAGATCGACGTGTTCGATGCGTCCGCCGGCCACCGACCGGCTCGTCTCCGAAGGCTGGTCGGTGAAATAAGAAAACGTCCCGCCCAGCGCGCCGCCCAGGTCCGGCATGCCCATGCCCGCCACCGAAAATCCATCGTCGCAATGCACCGGCGGAAAATCGGTCGGCATGCGGATGACGGTCACCGGAATGTGATGCTCGGCGAGAACCGACCAGAACGGCGTGCCTTTTCGCAGCGATGTCACTTTGCCCGATGTCAGTGGAAGCTCGTAAGCGCCGACGGGAATCGTTACGCTGCTGTCGCTCGACGCAGCGATTGAAGAGTACGGCGCGAGGGTTCGCGGATCGCGATGAATAAAATCGAAAATCCCGTGCCCGCCCGAATCCATCCCCGTGATGAATGTGGACCACGCCACCGGGCTCTGCGGCGGCATCACCGTTTCCAATCGCCGGAACTCCCCATCGTCCTTGAGCCGGGCGAGATTGGGCAGATCCTTCCAGTGCTTTTCGACAAACCCCGGATCCATTCCGTCGATGCCCAAAACGATCACCTGCTTCGACGTGGCCGACGCTGTTGAGCCGCATCCGGCGGGGCATAAACACAGCACCGCCACGGCGCATCCGCAGGTCAGGCGATCAAAGCGCATCCATCCATCCAGCCCGGCCGGTCGACCCCGAAAATTTTCAGTGCGGTCGGGGCCAGGTCTTCGATTCCGGGATTTTCAGCCTCGATCTTGCGATTGGAAAACAGCACGCCCGGAACCAGCGCCGGATCGACCGAATGATCGCCGCACCAGGCCTTGCGATTGTCTTCGAACACGGTTGCCGCGATCTTGCCCACTGCCGCGTCCCACGAGGTGCGATATCCGTCCGCGAAGCCGGGAATCAGATCCGGCGCGTCTTCGAGGTACGGCCCCTGATACAGCGACCGCGTCGCGTAAACCGCGCGAATCGCAACCGCGCCGCCGTCTTCAAGGCCGGTGAGCTCGTCGATCAGCTCGCGGCGCAAGCGGTCGGCTTCTTCGCCGGGCTCGACGATGCCGCTCGCTTCGCGCCCCTTCAGGTTCAGATAGATTCCACTCAACCCGACTGTGTATGCGCGTGTGCGTGACCAGTCGACGCCCTGAAAGTACCGTCCGCCCTCGCTCGCGCCGTCTTTCAAATGCAAGTAGCCGTTTTGAAGCAGCCACGTGTTCAGATTCACGCCGCGGCGGAAAGAGCAAAAGCCATGATCCGAGAGGACGAACAGCACAGTCCTGCGATCAGTGTGCTGCATCGCCAGTCCCACCAGCGCGTCCATGCGACGGTACATCTCCGCAATCGTTTCGGGCGAACCGAAGCACATGTGCTGTACGCGATCGCTGGTATCGAAAACGCACGCCACCACGCCGCGGCGCGTGGTCTCGAGCGCATGCCGGAACATCGCCTCGCGCTCGGCCAGCAGCGAATAGGATTGATCCAGAAACTGATCGTGATCCAGCACGCCTTCGTTCAGCGCCCAGGTATCCTCGGCCATCCCCAACGTCGAATAGGTTCCCAGGAGCTTGGCCAGGTACGCCGCGTAGTAAGAGGGATGGCTTATGGGAAGCACGGGTTTTTCGGGATCAATCTGCACCGGCGAGACGTACATCGAAAGATGCGGCTCGGTTTCGGTGAGCAGGAATCGCGCGATGCCGTGCACGACCACGCCGACGGCCGACTTGAATTTCAGCTTGATCCACGGCGTGTAGCTTCCTCGCTCGAGCGGGAAACTCTCGCCGGCCATCTCGAGTGACGCTTTCTTCCGCGCCACGCGAATCCGGAACGGAATTTTCATCACGGGACCGTGCTCGACGGTCGCATCGTCGGGGCCTTCGAGAAATCCTTCGAAGCCGTCGCTGGTTGCGATCAGCGGAAAGCGGTTGCCACTTTCGAAATCGGCCTTTTCCAATCGCGTGGTGAATTGCGCAAAACTGCCCTGCGTTCCGCGCAGGTCCGGCGTGGACATCGCCGAAAGCTGGCGCCCGTAAAAACGGTCGGGAGGAAAGGTGATCGGAACGCGCAGGATGGTCGAGCCGATGTGCTGGCGTCCCAAGATTTTCCAGAACGGCTCGCTTTTGCGTTTCAACTCCACCTGCGCCCTCGACAACGGGATGCGATAGCGGCCGACTTTCAAAACGCGTGCCGGAGGATGCACCCTCGCAGCCGCCAACTCCGGAACGTAGCTCTTGGTGTTCCGGTTCACAAAATCGAAAATATTGTGCTTGGCCGGATTCACTCCGGTGGCGAACGTCGACCACGCCACCGGCGAAAGCGCGGGGAACGTCGTGCGCAGCCGCGAGTACGAGCCTTCGCTGCGCAGCTTCGCTAAGTTGGGAAGCTTGCCTTCTTCCATCAGGCGCTCGGTGACTCGAGGATCGAGGCCGTCGAGTCCCAGAAAAATAATTTTCTTGGCGCTCGCGCGGCGAAATCCGCGCTGCCTCCGCACGAGCTGCCATGCCATGCGAAACGGCCAGGAAATCAGCGAGGCGACCGTGAGAAAGAATCCGGTAATCACGCTCAAGAAAGAGCCCATGAATGCGAATCCGGCGCCGGGCCCAATGTAAGCGAAGTGAGTCGAGTGCGGCGCGTGAGCGTTGAGCCAAAGTTGCGCGCAAACGAGCGCCGAAAGACCAAGGATTTGGCGAGCCTTCATCGCAACTTGCCCTCGACGAACGGGACTTCCCAAACCTTGTCGTGATGAATCGGGCCGTGGCCGAAGTAACCGCCTTCGCCGAACAGCTCGCCATGATCGGCGGTGAGCGTGATGTAGGTGTTTTTGGGAACCAGGTCGAATAATTCTTCGATCACCCGGTCCAGATACTTCACGGCGTCCACCTGGCGCCGGCGCAGATCGCGCAGCTTGCGCTGGTCGAAGAATTTCTCCTTCGGTTTCGAGCGCACCAGCAGTTTTCCCCCGACCACTTCATCGTCCAGGTGCTTGAAAACTCCGTGCACGCCGCTGATGCGCGGCCATTGTTCCGGCGGCTCATCCGGCAGCGCGTAAGGGTAATGCGTCTCGCCTACGTTCAACAAGTAAAAGCTGGGCCGGTCGTCCAAAAACGACATTTCCCGCAACATCGCGCGCATGTCGTTGTGTTTTTCCATCAGCCGGTACGTGTCGAAACCGGTATTCAAAATCGTTTTCGGATTCAAAACTGGCAGGGAAACCATCGCGTGCGTGCGATATCCCATCTCCTCGCGAAGAAACACGGGCAAAAACATGCGCGGGAGTAGCGAGCGAAACTCGATGTCGTCGCATCCCAGGCGCTGGTTGAACTTCACGAACTCCTTTTTGTAATACTCCGACGCATAAACGTGCCGCGGGCTGGTGTGCGGCATCAATCCGATCAGCAGGTTGTAGTGCGAAGGCGAGGTCCAGGAGGCATACGACCAGCGCTTTTCGATCGCGCCAAGCCGGCGAATGTTTTTCGGCCGCGCGGCGAGCATCGCGTCGTAACGGCAACTATCGAAAACCACCAGCAGATAATTGTTTCGCGTCGATTTACGCGTCTTCCGCCGAGCCGCGTCACGCTTCAATTTCGACGGTCCTTTCTGGAATCCATGTGCAATGCCGCGCCTCAGCCCATTCTAGAGCTTTGCGGAGGCCGCTCGCGGGAAAACGCCGCGATTCGCGCTTCCGCGCGCTGCCCCGCGCATTTGCTGGGTATTCTCACCCGATTTCTCAGGCATGTATTCCCAAATGTATGAGCCGTTTGGGAATTCCGCGGGTTTCCAAATTGCCCTTCAATTGTGTGCCCTCGGACGAGTTCTAGAAAGAGGAGTTTTATGCGCATCCGCAAGCTGCTGCCGCTGTCCGTTCCGCTCGCGCTGCTGTTCGGGCAATCGCCCCCGGCAGGCGACGGGACCTGGCCCCGGGAAATTCAGGCAGGCAGCATTCATCTCACGATTTATCAGCCCCAAGTGGACCGCTGGGAAGGCAACAAGATCGACTCGCGCTCGGCGGTGATCGCGACACGTGCGGGAGATCCCGCGCAGATCTTCGGCACGGTCTCAATCCACGCCCGCACCGAGGTCGACCGTGAATCCCGGCTGGTTTCCTTCGAAGATATCTCCATCAAGCAGGCGGATTTTCCAACCGCCGCCGCGCTCGAACCGACATTGCTGAAGGCGGTCCGCGATAGCCTGCCGAACTGGCCGCGGACCGTATCGCTCGACCGGCTCCTGGCCGATCTCTCGATCACGCAGGCCGAAAGCAAGGCCGAAGCGGTCCATCTCAGGAACAACCCTCCCAAAATTATCTTCAGCAAAACGCCGTCGGTGCTGATTCTGATCGACGGTGAGCCGGTCTATCGCGTCGTGGAAGCCACGTTCTACCAGCGCATCGTGAATACGCCCGCGCTGATTCTGTTTGATCCGGCGGCGAACACGTTCTATCTGGACGGCGGAAATTACTGGATGACCGCGTCGAACCTGAAAGGTCCCTGGACGCTCGCCGTGAATCCACCGGCTGATCTCGAAAGCGTCAAGGAGCAATTGACCAGCAGCGAGGAACGGGAGCCATCGGAAGCGCCGCCCGTGGCGCCGGGCAATCCGCCGGCAGTCTTCGTGAGCACCGTCCCGGCCGAGCTTCTGGTGACGCGCGGCGAGCCCGCCTACGCACCCATCGCGGGTGCAAATCTCCTGTACGTCACCAATTCCGATAACGACATTTTCGTGGACACCAAAACGCAGCGGTTTTACACGCTGCTCGCGGGGCGCTGGTTCCGCGCGAACTCGCTCGAGAGTTCGTGGGAGTGGGTTCCGGGCGAACAACTTCCGCACGATTTCGCCAAGATTTCGCCGGACAGCCCCAAGGGCCACGTGCTCGCGTCCATTCCGGGAACCGAGCAGGCGCGTGAAGCGATGATCGCCAACCAGATTCCACAGACCGCAACGGTCCGGCGCAGCGAAGCTAAACTCGAAGTCCATTATGACGGCGATCCCATCTTCCAGCCCATTGAGGGCACCAGCATGCAGTACGCCGTCAACACTTCATCCGAAGTAGTTCTCGCCGGTGGCCGATATTACGCGGTGGAGCACGGCGTCTGGTTCGTCGCCGACGCGGCCACCGGACCGTGGAGCGTCGCCGACACGATCCCCGCAGAGATTTACGGCATTCCTCCGAGCAGTCCGCTGTATCATCTGCGCTACGTCTATGTTTACGGCGCGACGCCGGAATATGTCTACGTTGGCTACACGCCCGGCTACATGGGAGCGTTCATTGACGACGGCGTGGTGGTGTTCGGCACCGGCTGGTGGTATCCGGGCTGGTGCGGAATCGCGTGGCCGTTCTACTGCTATGGCTGGCCCTGGACCTGGGGACTCGGATTCGAGTTCAGTTACTGGGGCGGCGGGTGGTTCTGGCATCCCAGCCATTATTACTGGTGGTATCACAACTCGCCCCTGACGCATCGCGTGTTTTCCGAACACTGGAATCCGCAGTGGAGGGGCGCAAATCGAGCCTGGATCCACGGCAACGTGAACGCGTACAGCCACTGGCAAGGAAACGCGGTGATGGCTCGAAACATTCGTGCGCCCGAAGGCGGCCGGGTTTCCGGCGCGGCGCGTCCGGATCTGTACGCCGGCCACCAAGGTCAGGTCTACGAGCACCGCAGTGACGGCTGGTATCAGCGCAACGGCGCGGGCCAATGGCAAAAGATGCCGTCCAGCCCGCAACTCGACCAACAGCGGCAATCGCGATCGCTGGGTCAATCGCGCCAGCGCGAGTTCCAAAATCGCGGGCAGTCGCCGGGAATTCCGAGAACCACCATGCCCCGGCCGGCCCCCATGCGACCGTCGGCGCCGATGCGTCCCGCAGCGCCTCCGCGGACGGGAGGACGCGGCCGCGGCTGAAATCTCACTCGACGATTTTGCGCCGCCGCAGGTCGTCGATTTCGGAGGCGCTCAGGCCGCATTCGGCGAGTACTGCGCGCGTGTGCTCGCCCAGGCGCGGTGCGACGCCCGGGGCGTAATCGAATCCCGAAATTTCGATCGGCAAACCCGGCGCGACCAGACCCGCGCCGGCCATGGTCATCTGGCCGAGCGCGCGAAGCTGGGGATCTTCCAAAACGTCCCCTGCGTTTTGCACCGCACTCGCCGGGACCCCCGCGCGATCCAGAATCTCCAGCCACTCGGCAGTCGAGCGGCGCGCGAAAAGCGGAGCGAGCAGGCGATCGAGCTCTTCGCGATGGCGCACGCGCGCTGAATTGGTGGCATAGCGCTCATCTGCCGCAAGACCGAGCGCGACGGCCAGCTTTTGAAACAGCCGGTCGTTCGAAATTCCGATCAAGACGTGCGAATCCCTGGTCGCGAAATCGCCATAAGGAGCAAACGCCGGGTGGCGTGTGCCCTGCGGCGCCGGATCGCGCCCTGTCATCTGCTTCGCGACCAGGTGGTACGCCATCCACATGACGCCGGTCTGAAACAGCGAGCCATCCACGCGGCGTCCGATCCCGGTGCGCGCGCGATCGAACAGCGCCGCGACAATCCCCAGCGCGATCCACATCCCGCTGCCCATGTCGAGGATCGAAACGCCGGCGCGCGCGCCCGCCGTCCCCGGCTCTCCTGTCACGCTCTGGATTCCGGTGCGAGCCTGCACCAGCGCGTCGTATCCGGCCTTGTCGAAATCCGGACCGCGCGGTCCAAACGCCGAAAGCGACGCGTAGATCACGTCCGCACGCGCTTTTCGTACAGCTTCTTCGTCGAGTCCCATCGCCGCGGCTTTCCCGCCACGAAAATTTTCGACGAACACGTCGCAGCCAGCGGCCATGTGCAGCGCCAGCGCCACGCCTTCGGTCTTCGAAAGGTCGATGGCCACGGAGCGCTTGCCGCGATTGATCGCCACGAAATACGCGCTCGATCCGTTTTCGGCGGGCGCCATCGCGCGCGCGTCGTCTCCCGACCCCGGCCGCTCGATTTTGATCACGTCGGCGCCAAGCGCGGCCAGAATCATCGTCGCTGAAGGGCCGGAGATGTTGGAGGTCAGATCGAGAACGCGGATTCCGCCGAGCACGTTTTCATTCTAGGGCGGTTTTGAACACCGCCTGGAGCGTCGGCAAGTTGGGGATAATCCCGCGGCTCGTCATCGCCAGTGAAAGCCCGTATCAGGTCGACGGACGGCGGATTTCAATCCGCGCGGCGCTTCAGCGCCGCTCCGACCAGCAAGGCTAATGCCTTGCGTGGGCTCGAAGCCCGCCGTCCGCACGGCAAAAGATGTGGTTACGTCCACTTTGAGGAGAGCGCCACTTATCGCCCCGCGATTCCTTCTACGGCGGCGATCAGCACGCACACCGCGGTGTGCGCCAGCACTCCGTAATGAATCCAATGGCGCGTGAAGCGGAGGATCAGGTAAAGGTCTTCGATGGCCACGAGCGATTGTGGCCGGCCAATCCGCGATGGGACCAATAGACCGCAGCGGGAGCTGCTCCCAATCGCGTCGTAGTACGCCTGCCCTCAGACCCGATAGTAAGGATAGGAAAACTTTACGCAAATCCCGCTACGTTTTGAACTATGCTAGGAATGTACGAAAAAACCGCATCGGAATCGGAGCTGCGAGGTGACGGTTGCTCCCAATTCCGATGCGGTCCGCCCAAGACGGGCTTGGATCCCGGCATCAACCCTTAAACCTTAAGCAAGGCCCGCGTCCTATATAGTTCCTCACCCAAGCATTGGGCCGAGACCGTAATCCATGGAGATCGAATATGTATAAAACCCGCATCATAAAAAACCCCTCTGTTGCAACCCGCTCAGACGAAGGAAGGAGCGGTTGAACTTCATCAAAAAACACCGGCTCCCGCAAGCACGCTAAAATTTAGCCACTCGCTTCTCCCGTCCGTGCCAGTTGCAAACAGAGGGCAGGTTTTCAAAGGCACTTCATC
>Ga0335077_10001457_pt1 | contig 28112 bp, 25 predicted proteins | sample Lox_Sample_31_FD_207151 | JGI IMG/M metagenome (GOLD analysis project Ga0335077, IMG submission 207151) | Soil microbial communities from Loxahatchee National Wildlife Refuge, Florida, United States - Lox_Sample_3.1 | ecosystem: Environmental > Terrestrial > Soil > Wetlands | place: USA... | reverse complement strand
CGCTCGCGTATATTTGGTACAATAAGGCCATGTCAAACTTTTTTCTTTACGCCCGCAAGTCCACCGATGTCGAGGACAAGCAGGTCCTCTCCATTGACGCACAATTGAACGAATTGCGGCAGTTTGCCGAGCGCGAGGCCGTCCATATTGTGGGGGAATTGATTGAAAAGCAGTCCGCCAAAATTCCCGGCAGGCCCATTTTTGACGCCATGCTGGAGCGTATAGAGGCTGGGGAGGCCGATGGCATCCTCGCCTGGCATCCTGATCGCCTCGCCCGCAATTCAATTGACGGCGGCCGCATCATTTATCTCCTTGATACCGGCACCATCAAAACACTCAAATTCCCCACTTTCCGCTTTGAACCCGACCCGCAGGGAAAGTTCATGCTCAATATCATGTTCGGACAGAGCAAATACTATGTGGATTCCCTGTCCGAAAACACCAAGCGAGGCTTGCGCGAAAAAGTCCGGCGCGGAGAATATCCCGGCCCCGCCCCTTTGGGCTACTTGAACGACCATCGAACCAAGAAAATAATCTTGGATCGGGAACGCGCCCCAATAGTCAAAGAGGCTTTCGAACGATACGCGACGAACCGCCAAACTCTGGACAGCCTGCGCCACTTTTTCTCCGACTGCGGGATACGGACCCAAAACGGCAAACTCGTTGGCCGCACCTTTGTTTCGCACATGCTATCAAACCCCATCTACTACGGCCACTTCTCCTATGCCGGCGAAGTGCATGAAGGCAAACACGAGCCGATCATCTCAAAAGCTCTGTTCGACGGGGTTGAGGACATTTTGAACCGACGCTGGCGGTGTTCACCATCGGAACGACAGCCCGCGGCAATGGCGTATCTTGGCCTTCTTCGCTGCGCCGGTTGCGGGATGATGATAACGGGCGAACACCAGACCAAGCGTCAAAGGAACGGCAATATTCATTCTTACGCATATTACCGGTGCACCAAGAAGGGTAAGGGCCGCTCTTGCAACCAGCCCTTCATCCGCGAAGAAGCCCTCGACGCGGAAATCTCCACCCTCCTTACACCGTTCTCACTGCGGGCGGATTGGGCTGACGAAATGCTTTCACGGGTTAAGGAGGAAAAGAAATCAGCCGCCCAATCCGCCTTACAACTGGCAGCGCAAAAGCGCGGGGAGATTGAAAAAATCAGCCTTCGCCTCCAAAGGCTTCTTGATTCGTTTCTCGACGAGATCATTGACCGCAATGACTACACCGCCGAGAAAGCGCGGCTCATGAGTCGGAAGAAGACTTTGGAGGAGCAGAAAGACGCCTTCGTAGCGGGCCGAGCCGACTGGCTCGAACCCTTCCAAAATTGGATAATAACCGCTAGAAACGCGGGTGAAATCGCTCTAAAAGGTTCTCCACAGGAGAAAAAGGTCCTCGCTCAAAAAGTGTTTGGCTCGAACCTTGTCCTCGACTGCAAAAAAGCCCGTGGTTCTTGCGTAAAACCGTGGTCGCTACTCCTCGAAAACTCGTCGTCTGGTGGAATGGTGCGCATAGCAGGACTTGAACCTGCACGGGTTGCCCCACTACCACCTCAAAGTAGCGTGTCTGCCAATTCCACCATATGCGCACACCCGATGAGTAATGAAGCAGGCCAAACCATCTCGTGCAAGGCGATTTTAACCGCCAAACAACCATTGCCAGCCCCGCCAATGCAACTGATGCGGCGCATTGAACGTCTTGCTGCGCATGCGGCCCAAATCCAGTTGAATCAATATGCCGACACTTTCCGCGCCGCGGCCATGTGACCGGATGGCGTCAATGCCGTAAGCGCAGGTGGCCATGATTTTCAGCCGGTCGGACGGCGAATGATACAGGATGCCGCCGCCCACGCCGTTGAGCCAGTTGCCGGGCTGGCCTTCGCCGGGCAGATAATCCACAAAGGCGCTGGACGCGTTCAGGTCCAGGTCCCAGCGTTTATTGGGATCCAGCGGCAAGAGATAATTCACGTTGGCCAGCACGAACTGCCGCGCGCTGATTTCCTGAAAATAGTAGCCGGGCAACGACAAAGGAAATTCCGAGATGAGGGGCAGAAACCCGCCCAGCCGGTAGGCGCTGAAACGGTCGGCGTCCAGGCTCGTACCGGCGGTCAGGCGCACAAAAAAATTCTGCTGGCTTTTCGGCAACGTGTAGGACAACGCCGCCTCGGCCCAGAACAGATGCGATTGCGATTTAATTTCGCGGTCGCCGTTAAAGCCATAGTACTGGGGATCGGCCCGAAGCTGGCCTTCATACCAGACGGACAGTTCCATCGCCAGCGCCGGAAACAGCATCGGCTCCATGCCGCCCCAGCGCAAACCGGTGCGCACGCTGAACGTCGTATCGTGGTCGGGCACTTGAAAATTAGCCGCGGTGTTCTCGTTGTGGGCATAAGTCGCATAGTGCACAACCCCGCGTAAAATGAAATTCAACGGAATCTGGTCGGCGGGGTTGAACAAGTGATATATGTTGGCCGACACTTCCGCACTGTGGCCGTCGAAGGATTCGCCCGGATAATATGTTCCCCCGCGAATTTCCGAGTAACTGTCCGCAAACCCACCGCCCGCCAGCCCGATGGCAAAATCGGTGTTGGGACCGAGGCCGTTGGCGAAGCCGAGTTCGGAATCGAGATACACCGGTGCCACAGACAGGCGTAGCGTGAGATTGGTGCGCAGAAAATCCGGCTGGTTGTGATAATAAAACGCATAACCGGCAAAAGGTGCGTGGCCTTCGACCGCCTGATTGTAGCCGATCTGAATCAGGTCGCGCCGGACAGGATCAATTTGCGCCGAAACAAAATGAGGCGCGAACAACAGTAACCACAATAGGGCGCACCCGATTTGTTTCATTCACGCCCTTCGTAACTCAAAGCAGCGCCGTCAGCAAGCGGATTTGGCCACTCCCCGCTGGACACGCGGAATTTTTTGCGGCTTATTGTTTGCGCAGATGCTGCCACTGAATTCTGAATTGTTGAGCAAAGCAAAAGGGTTGGGATTTTCCGACCGGCAAATCGCCTATTTAATTGGCCAGACCGAGGATGAAATCCGCGCCTTGCGGAAAAAGCTGAATCTCGTGCCCAGCTACCGGCTCGTGGACACCTGCGCCGCCGAGTTCGAAGCCTACACGCCGTATTATTATTCGACCTACGACCGCGGCGACGACGAGGTCAAAAAAACGCCGAAGAAAAAGGTGATGATCCTCGGCGGCGGACCCAACCGCATCGGCCAGGGTATTGAATTTGATTATTGCTGCGTCCACGCCGCCTTCGCGCTCAAGGAGGATGGTTTTGAAACCATCATGGTCAATTCAAACCCGGAAACGGTTTCGACCGATTACGACACGAGCGACAAGCTGTTCTTCGAACCGCTGACGCTCGAAGACGTGTTGCACATTTATGAACGCGAAGGTTGCTGGGGCGCTATCGCGCAATTCGGCGGCCAGACACCACTCAATCTCGCGCTTGGCCTTCAGAAAAACGGCGTCAACATCATCGGCACCTCGCCGCAGAGCATCGAAATTGCCGAAGACCGTAAGTTCTTCGCCGCGATGCTCGACAAGTTGAAAATTCCACAGCCGCCCAATGGCATCGCCACCAACGAAACCGAGGCGCTGGCCGTCGCCAAGAAACTGGATTATCCGGTGCTCGTCCGCCCGTCCTTCGTGCTCGGCGGACGCGCCATGCAGATCGTTTATTCCGACACCGAGCTTCAGTTTTACATGCGCTTTGCCGTTGAAGCCTCGCCGGAACGCCCGGTGCTCGTGGATAAATTCCTCGAGGACGCCACCGAGGTGGATGTGGATTGCATCGCGGACGTGGGGCGTTTCAAAAACCCGAGAGACGGAACGATTGTCATCGGCGGCATCCTCGAGCACATCGAATTTGCCGGTGTGCATTCCGGCGATGCCGCAATGGTCCTGCCGCCGCACACGCTTTCCGAAAAAGTCATTGAAACCATTCGCAAATACACGCACGCGATGGCGCGCGAGTTGAAAGTCGTCGGCTTCATGAACGTGCAATACGCTGTGAAGGATGAAAAGGTGTTCGTACTGGAAGTGAATCCGCGCGCGTCCCGTACCGTGCCGTTCGTGAGCAAGGCTATCGGCGCGCCGCTGGCGAAACTGGCGGCGAAGGTCATGGCCGGAAAAACCTTGAACGAACTGGGTTTCACCAAGGAAATTCACCCAAAGTATTGGGCGGTGAAGGAATCCGTTTTCCCATTCAACCGGTTTCATGGGCAGGACATTTTGCTCTCGCCGGAAATGCGCTCGACCGGTGAAGTCATGGGACTGGATGCCGATCTGGGCATCGCCTATGCGAAATCACAGATGGCGGCGGGGGCATCACTGCCGTTGAGCGGGAAGGTTTTCGTCAGCGTAAGCGACGCGCATAAAAAGGACGTGGCGGCGGTGGCCAAACAGTTTGCCGATCTGGGATTTGAACTCGTGGCGACGAGCGGCACGGCGGCGGTTTTGGAGAAAGCCGGCTTGAAAGTCCAGCGCCTGCTCAAGCTGCTCGAAGGCCGGCCCAACGTGATTGACCTGCTCAAGAACAAGGAAATCCAGCTCGTCATCAACACGCCCAGCGGCGCCGCGCCGCGCGAGGACGAAGTGAAAATCCGCACCACGGCGATTTACACCGGCACGCCCATCATGACGACATTGAGCGGCGCGAAAGCCGCCGTGCGTGGTATTGTTGCGCTTAAGAAATCGGGCTACAACGTCAAGACGTTGCAGGAATATCACTGAGATGATATGTGTCTGATACGATGCGCTTGATTGAAAAGCGAAATCTTTTTAACTCACCGCTCCAAGACGACAAGCGAACCGCGCCGGTCCCGATGGAGGGAGCATCACTTTATTTGCCCAATCCGTAAAAATGGAGGGAGGGGTGCTGTCATTTCCGCCTCCGCGGTGCGGTGTGTTTTTCTTTCCAGCGTTGCCGCAGGACGCTGTGGAGCCGCTCGCGGAATTGCACCGGTAATTCGTAGGGCTTGCCTTCCTTGTACAACGTGATGGTTTTGCGAATGTTATCCACGACCACCTGGCAGGGATTGCATCCGGCCATGTGCTGCTCAAAATCCCCGCAGACGGCGGGGTCAATCGTGCCGTCCACGTATTCATTCAGCATTGCCAGCAGTTCTTCGCACTTCATGGTCTGTCGTATTGATGCTTTTGAGCCGTCAACATGGAAAAAGTTACAAAGCTTATCGCAGGCGTTTCAGTGCGCATGGTCGTGCTTTTGTATCACTTGTTTGGCTGGGTCGCCCAGGGTGCGCGTCAACAGCTCGCGCAGTTGCAGGCGCGCGCGAAGCAGCCGCACCTTGATGTTGGCCTCGCTGAGGCCCAAGGCTTCCGCCGTCTCCTTCACAGACAACCCTTCCACGTCGCGCAGGAGGAAAACGAGCCGGTGCTTTTCGTCCAATTTGGCCAGTGCCTCGTCCAGCAAGCGTTGAATTTCGCGTTTTTGGACCAGTTGTTCCGGAGACTGCCGCCAATCCGCGATGTATTCCGGATGCGGGATGGAATCAACCTGACCCGTCCCCTCGGTGGCTTCCTCCAATGAAACCGTTTTCAGTCCCTTGTATTTGCGGATGACCTTGAGTGCCGCGTGCGTGGCGATGCGAAAAAGCCACGTGGCAAAGCTGGCTTCGCCGCGAAAGCCGTTCAGGTTTTCCAAAGCACTCAGGAAGGTCTGCTGGGTGACATCCTCGGCGTCCTGTTCCTGCCGCAACATGCGCATGGCTAGGGAAAAAACCCGCTGTTCGTAACGTGTGGTCAGTGTCTCGAAGGCGTCCAACTCGCCCGCTTTGGCGCGATTCACCAACTCGACGTCGGTGATTTCAGCTGCTCGCGGACTTTGCGGATTTGTCATGCCGGTTCTCAATGGAACCCTTGCTACGCTGGCAGATGGGTTGCAACCAGGTCAATTCCTTTGTCGAAAATGCCGCGCGCGTGTCGGCTTGGTCGTGGTGAATTTAATTGCAGAAGCCACGCTTTCTGTTAGCGTGAATTCCATGTGGGAAAAGTTATGAAGCCTTGGTGTTTCATCACGGTTGCGGGGCTGTTTCTGGGTATGGCGGCCCAAGCCACGCAAGTGGGGCTGATTAAAATTGACGGCGCCATCGGCCCGGCCACGGCCAGTTACATTTCCCGCGCCATCAAAGTGGCCGCCGCGCAAAACGACGAGTGCCTCATCATCCAGCTCAACACCCCCGGCGGACTGGCCGATTCCATGAATGAGATTGTTCAGGACTTTTATGCGTCGCCGGTGCCCACCGTGGTCTATGTCGCGCCGGAAGGCGCCATGGCCGGCAGCGCGGGTTGTTATATCACCCTGGCGGCGGACATCGCCGCCATGGCACCGCACACCACCATCGGCGCGGCCCATCCGGTGGAAATGGGCATCGGCGAGGGCGGCGAAACCACCAACAGCATCATGATGCAAAAGGTCGGCAATGCTTACACCAAAGTCATGCAAAACATCGCCGAAAAACGGCATCGCAACGCCGAATGGGCCACGTCATCCGTCACGGAAAGCAAGGCCATCACGTCCGAAGAAGCTTTGGCCTCCAACGTGGTTGACGTGGTTGCGAAAGACATTCCCGACCTGCTTAAACAGATTAACGGCCGCAAAGTCGGTGACAAAACCCTGTACACCGCCAGCGCCCAGGTCGTGGAAATTCCCATGAACGTGTCCGAGCACTTGTTCCAACTCATCTGGCGGCCGGAAGTCATGTTTTTACTCATGCTCATCGCGATTTACGGCATTATCGGCGAGTTGAGCAACCCGGGCGCGATCCTACCCGGCGTGGTCGGCGCGCTGGCCCTGATTCTTCTCCTGTACATGTCGGCGACGCTGCCGGTCAACATCGCCGGGCTGGCCCTGATTCTTTTGGCCGTGGCGCTGTTCATCATTGATATTTTTGCGCCCACACATGGCATACTGACCTTCGGCGGCATCATCTCGTTTTTCCTCGGTGCGATGATGTTGTTCAATGGCGCGGGGCCGGGCTATCATCTCTCCATGACTTGGATTGTTCCGGCGACGGTGGTGACGGCGGCATTCTTCGTCTTTGTGGTCGGAGCGGGATTGCGCGCGCAATTCAGACCTGTCAGTGTTGGCAAAGAAATGATGATAGGTCGGACGGTGAATGCGCTTTCCCGGATTGATTCGCAAAGCGGCCGGGTGTTTATTGAAGGCGAAATCTGGAATGCCGTGAGCGAAACACCTGTTGAAACCGGCCAGCCGGTCGAGGTAATCGGCGTGAACGGCCTGACCCTGAAAGTTAAACCCAAACCAAATGGAGAAAAATTATGAACCAAGTTCCTGTAGATATCATTGCCAGACTCGGAGTGTGGGTTGTTGTCATATTTATACTGGCCGTCATCGTGCTGCCGCAAGCCCTGCGCATTCTGCGGGAATACGAACGCGGTGTCATTTTCCGGCTCGGCAAATTGATTAACGCTAAGGGGCCGGGATTGATTTTCCTCATTCCGATCGTGGATCGCATGGTGAAGATGGATTTACGCGTGGTGACTATTGACGTCGCCAAGCAGGAAATCATGACCAAAGACAACGTGCCAGCCACGGTGGACGCAGTGGTTTATTTCCGGGTCGTCAATCCCACCGACGCAGTGGTGAAGGTGGAAAATTTCTGGAAGGCGACCTCGCTCATCGCGCAAACGACATTGCGCAGCGTGCTGGGCCAGGCCCAACTGGATGATTTGCTGGCACAGCGCGACGTGATCAACCAGAAGTTACAGGAAATCATTGACCGCCAGACTGAGCCGTGGGGCATCAAGGTGACCGCCGTCGAAATCCGCGACGTGGCGCTGCCCGACACCATGAAACGCGCAATGGCGCGGCAGGCCGAGGCCGAACGCGAACGTCGTGCGAAGGTCGTGAATGCTTTAGGCGAATACGAAGCCGCCGAAAAAATGGTGCAGGCCGCCAACTTGATCAGCAAGGAGCCGATTGCGCTGCAATTGCGGTATCTACAAACGATGCGCGAGATGTCCAGCGACCGCAACACCACCACGTTCCTGCCGCTGCCGATTGATTTGTTCAGCTCGTTTTCGAAGAAGTAAGACTGGCCAGCCACAAAGGTTACAATTTGCAAGCGCGCGAAATTTGATGCCGATGACTTGCAAATTTCCTGTAGCTCCAGTCGAAGACGTTTCTACCCAACGGCGCGATGGAAAATAAGTAGATCGGATACGCCCACCAGATCTGTTTCATCGCGTAGCGATAAGTATCAGCCCCTTGTATTTGCTCGCCATTTGCAAGCAACAAGCGCAAATCCTGCAAGAGGTCGTTCTCGTTCAATCGTAGTGTTTCTTTGACCCAATCGGCTTGTAACGGAGCGATTTCGAATCCCCGTTTCTGCAAGGTTTTTGCCCAAAACGGAACCCACCGCCGACAAAATCCGCAGGAATCGTCATAAAGAATCCAGCCAGCAGGTTTTGCTTTGGCCTCGTTCATGGGGTCAACTTTACACCTTGATACACTTTTACTTCCGATCCATCCGCCAGAATGGTTGAAGTGGGAGGTTGTTCAAACAACCCGCGGAAGTTCTCACCGTACAAATTGGCCGCATTACAATGACATTCCGCCGCCCGAGTTTCCCAAGTCCGCCAACGCGGATGTTCGACGCGATATTCCATCGTCGAACCATCGCGCTGCTTTGCATAGCCCCAATAATGCTCCGCGATGAATTCCTGCAACGAACCGTCTACCAGCGGCTGGGCCTGGCCGCGCACCATCACCTTCAGAAAATCCTTACGCCCGGTTGACCGCCAGAAATATGAAACGGATTTAATTTCCTCCTGCTCCTTTTCAATGCGATGGGACATCGGCAAGGCAAAATAATTTTCGTTGTAGAATTTTTGCGCAACGAAAGCGATGGCCCTTCTGGGAACCAGTTCCTTGATGAAAACAACTCCCCGGCGCCAGCCGTCGTCAGCTTTTCGGTGAACATAAAACCGTAAATTAACTTCTTCAAAATTGCGGTGAAATGGGATTGGGATTCCGCCAACCGCACATTTTGAAAGAGAAATCCGACAAGACTGATATACGTTTTGCCATTCCAAAAATCCAATTCCGTGGCTGCGGGAACGAAAGGCGCGAGCACGGCTGAATCAATTTCGTAATTGAGCATCGCCAGATAACGCCATTCGGCGGTCAAAAAAACCTTGGCGGGACTGGATTTTGTTGCGCTCATCACTAGCAATTTTATTCAATTTCCATTAGACATTCAGCAATCGAAAATCGAAATTAATTTCATGCCTCTCTACGAGTACGAGTTGTGCGAAGGCGAGTGCAAGGTCTGCGGTGGACGATTCACGTTGCGCCGGCCATTGAGCGCGCCGGAATTGACGAAATGCCCGGCCTGCAAAAAGCCGGTGCGCAAAATCATTTCCGGTTTCAACACCCCGCACAAGCTCAAGCCGCTGTCCGTTTCGGACGCGAAAAAGGCCGGGTTCACCGTGCTCAAAAAAGTCAGCAAAGGCGAGTACGAACGACAGTAAATCCATTTTGACGCAAGCGATAATTTGCGGTAGGGTGAGTTTTGAATGGATAGCTGTCCTTTCAGTTTGAAATGGCCGCCGCTTTTGGTTTCGGCGCTGTTGGTGGTGTCTTCCGTTGGAGCTGAGCCGCCGGCGACAAACGCCTGGCAATCCATTATTTTTTCGTCGCCGACCAATACCGAGATTTCCTCCAATCTGACGTCACATTCCACCCAACCGTCGTCGCCCTCTAGTTTTCAAAACAAACTTCGCCTGTTTCAAGACCAGTCGCCAGTGACCATCTTCGATAACCTGCCCGCCGGACCGGTACCGACGCCAGGCGTGGAACGGCGACTTCGAAAATCGTCCAATAACAATGGGGACTGGATGTTCATGACGCCCGCGGAAATCATGGGCGTATCTCCGGACCAATTTCTCCAAACTGAGAATCGTGACACGAACAGCAGCCAAGGCAGCCTGTCACCACTGGAACGCTATCTCGAAGGACAAAACCCATCCGCCAAGGTTCAGGCCGGTTCACCCTACAATTCATCGTCAGCGCAAAACCCTTGGACCGACGAAAACGGCGAAACGAATGGCGCCCTTTCTGATTTGATCAGCAGCGGCTTGGGGAACTTGAAGTCAACCACTTTCAACCCATCCCTGAACAACGCGTCCAATGGCGCTCCTAATGACAATTTATTTGGCACCCCAAATGTGGCTCCGAGTTGGTCAAAACTGCTTGGTTTTTCATCACCGCAACCGGCCCCAAATCCCGCGCAGCAACAACAGCAGCGTCAACAGCAGGGGGAAATGGATCAGTTCATGCAATTGCTGAACCCCAATTTTGCGTCCATCGCGGCGGCTACCACTTCGCCGAACGCGACGACTCTTCCCCAACCACAAACAACCGTGCCGCCTCCTGTTGATTCCACCGAGCCGCTGGCCAATCCGATTGGCGCTTCATTCGCCCCTTTGAGCAGTGGCATGGTTGGCAAACCGGCCGGCTTGACGCCGCTGCCCGGTATCACCCAGCAGGCTAATGCCCAGTCTGTGGCTCCGCCCGCGTGGGCACCGCAGCCGCCGCCGTGGATGTCGTCAACGCCGCAGCCGTTCTCCGTTCCCCAGCGCAAATTCTAAGGGTTGTGGCGCGGATCAATGCGCCGAGGTCATGACCAGGACCTGTTCCAGCGTGGAAACACCTTCCCGTGCGCGATCCAGCGCGACCATACGCAACGTGCGCATGCCCTGGCTGATGGCCATTTTGCCCAACTCCCGCGTGTTGGCGCGCGCGATGATAAGTTTGCGGATTTGATCGGTGACAGTCATGGCTTCAATGACAGCAAGTCGCCCGCTGTAACCGGAATTTTTGCAACGGTCGCAACCACGCCCGCGAAGAAGCTGCGCGCCATTGAGCGTGGCAGGATCAATGCCGAGATCTTCAAACATCTTCGGGGGATACGTCACCGGCTCCTTGCAATACGGACAAATGCGGCGGATGAGGCGCTGGGCGCACGAGAGAATGACGGACGAGGAAATGAGAAAAGGTGCGATGCCCATGTCATCGAGGCGTGCAATGGCGCCAGGCGCATCATTGCAGTGCATGGTGCTGAGCACCTGATGGCCGGTGAGCGCGGCTTCAATGGCAATCTCGGCAGTCTCGGTGTCGCGGATTTCCCCAATCATGACGATGTCCGGGTCCTGGCGGAGGATGGAACGCAGCGCGCTGGCGAACGTCAGGCCGATTTCCTTTTTGGTCGGCACTTGATTGATGCCGGGAATTTGAAATTCCACCGGGTCTTCGACGGTGACGATATTCCACTGCGGACTGTTCAGCTCGTTGAGGGCGGAGTAAAGCGTGGTGGTCTTGCCGGAGCCGGTCGGGCCGGTGACCAGAATCAATCCGTGCGGCGCGTCAATGGCAGCCTTGAGTTGTTTGAAGGTTTCGCCGTCCAGTCCCAGTTTGTCAACGCTGGCGGAGAGATTGGTCTTGTCAAGCACGCGCAGCACGATTTTTTCGCCATGCACGGTGGGTAACACTGACACCCGCAGGTCGTAGTCCTTGCCGCTCACCCGCACCCGCATGCGTCCGTCCTGCGGCAAGCGCCGTTCGGCGATGTCGAGGCTGCTCATGATTTTGAAGCGCGAGGCCAGCGCCAGTTGCATTTGTTTGGGCGGCGGCGTGGCGTCAATCAACACGCCGTCAACGCGGTAACGCAGGCGCATCGTCTTTTCGAATGGTTCCAGATGTATGTCGCTGGCGCGGTCCTTGATGGCTTGAACAATGATCAGGTTGGCCAGCTTGATCACGGGCGCCTCTCCGCTGGAGGCGGCGAGCTGGTCGAGATTAACATCTTCGAGGGTTTCCTTGACAGTTTCGACAGCAGCATCCTCCTCGTCCTTACGCTGCTTCTCGGCATCCTGGATGATGTCTTCGATGGAACTGCCCTTGGCGGAATCAACCGCGGCCAGCTTATCCAGAATGGCTTTCTCCGAGGCTATGAGCGGGGCAATTTCAAGACGCGTCAGGCGCTTGACGTCGTCGAGCGCCAGAACGTTCAACGGGTCGGCCATCGCCAGGAATAATTTATTTTCCAGCCGCGAGACGGGGACGACCTTGTAATTATGCGCGGCGTCCCGCGGCAGCAAATCGGCGGTTTCCAGCGGGATGGTCAAACGGCTCAGATTGATGGACGGCACGTTGAGCACGCGGCCCATGGCCACCGTCAAATCCTGCTCGCTAACATAGGATTTCTCGATGATCAGTTTGGCGAGACGCGTGCCCCCTTTTCTTTGCTGCTCGAGCAAGGCTTCCACTTGTTGAAGGCTCAACAAGCCATCTTCGACGAGGGCGTCGGCAATACGTTCTCCAAATGATTTGACCTTGGTCATGATTTCAACGGAAAGCTTTGCGGATGTTTAGCATCAGCTCGGCCGGTGATGCCAGATACCAGAGCAGCCGGTTGGTCGTGGTCTCGGCCAGTTCCTTGGCAGCCTGTTGATTGAACGGATTTGCCGTCCCCACTAAAATGGCCTTGCTCATCCGGTCGAAGGGCAGCACACACCAGCGGCGGCAGATGGCCAGGGGAAAACCACGGGCCAATTCGATGTCCACTTCGTATTTGTCCAACGGTAAATAGGCCAGACGCGACTTGTCGGACAACAGTTTGAGGGATTTTTCCGCCGGCAAAACGCCCTTTTCCGAAAGGGTGTAAATGAAGGGTTCGACCACGTCCGATGGTGGCTGGGTCAAATCCGGCGGTCGCCAGCACAAATCGAAATCGCCCGCGCTAATGACGTGACTTTCGACAAAAACCTTATGCATCGCCTTGCGACCGTCATCCACTTCGGTCGCCACCGCGCGCATTTTTTTCCTGAATCGCGCCGTGTCGGAAGAGGGCGTCAAGGCTGTCGGCTCCACGCCGGCGATTTGTTGAACCGCCACGTTGTTGGCCTTGTCCTCGATTTGTTTGAGTGCCGCCTGCACGTCCGTGTCGTTCGGGCGGCGTTGCAAAACTGTCTCGTATTCCAAAATTGCCGAGGAAAGTTGTCCCATTTGCAGGTAGGCTTGCGCAATGCGCTTGGAGGTGCTGATAACCTCCTCCTCCCGACCGAGCTTGGTGTAGGCCTCCTTGAGGATTTCCAGCGATTGGCAATCATTCGGCTGTGATTGCACAATAACCTCGAACATCTCAATCGTCTGTAACAATTGAGCTTCTTCACTTCCATTTAACGTCGCTGTAGCCATGCTTCGGAATCTACCCACCGTCATTCTCGTCCAACAAATGCGGCAAGAAACAGATTTTCAGCAATTTTCCTGCCAGCTTAATGCACCGACGCCAGCCAAAGCGAAGCCCGGTAAGACGCCATTCCCTAAAATCCCGCGAAGCACTTTTGCAGTTTATGTCCCCGGCCCTTCATGCTAAAAAAACGCCGGTGGAACAGCCGATGCCAACCATGACACCCACTTCCGGCGAACACTTGGTGCGGTTCGTGGGCGACCACGTTCGTTTCACCTTGCGCGATGCGACCAGCGATCGGCGCGGGCTGCTCCGCACCAATCTCGGCCGCGGCGCCGCGCGGCGCCGCGAAATCATTGCCGCGCACGCCAGCGGGCTTGGACATGCTGGCGCTTCGTGGCACGACGTACCCATGCAGAGACGTGGCGGCGTTTGGGAAATCGAATTGCCGCTCGCCGAAGCCGGTTTCTTTAAGGCCAAACCTTATTTGCTGGACTCAAAAGGCTGGCAACACTGGCCTGAAGGTTCCGACATTGGCATCAGCGTTCACCCGAATTTTTGCCGCACGGCCAATGCCATTTACTGCGCCTTCACCCGATTGTTCGGACCGACCCGCACCGCCGCGATCGCCGTGGACCCGCAACTGAATTTTCAACTCAACCCGCTCGATTCCAAAGGCTACACCGTCATTCCGCCATCTGGAAGATTGCGCGACCTCGTGCGGCAGTTGCCCCATATCGTGCAAACGCTCGGCTGCCGTATCTTGCATTTGCTGCCGGTGCATCCGGTGCCGACCACTTTCGCGCGGTTTGGGCGGTTCGGCAGTCCGTATGCTGCGCTTGATTTGACCGCGGTTAACCCGGCACTCGCCGAATTCGATCATCGCACCACAGCCATTGATCAGTTTTGTGAACTCACTTCCGCGGCGCACGCGCTCGGGGCGCGAGTGTTCCTCGACATCGTCATCAACCACACCGGCTGGGGCGCGGTTCTCCAAGAAAACCATCCTGAATTTTTCCTGCGGAACCCTGACGGCACCTTCGCCAGCCCGGGCGCGTGGGGCATTACGTGGGGCGATCTCGTTGAACTAAAACAGGCCGGCGCCGCGCTTTGGGATATCATTGCCGACGCGTTGCTGACCTGGTGCCGACGCGGCGTGGACGGTTTCCGGTGTGACGCCGGCTACAAAATTCCCGTGCCCGCCTGGCAATATATCATCGCCCGGGTGCAGGAGGAATTTCCCGAAACCATTTTCCTGCTCGAAGGTCTGGGGGGATCCTGGGAAGCCACCGAGAACCTGCTCACCGAAGGCGGCATGCAATGGGCTTACTCCGAACTGTTCCAGAATTATTCCGGACAGGAAGTGGCGAATTACCTTGATTATGCCTTGCGCCAGAGCGCCCGCGTCGGACTTTACACGCACTACAGCGAAACGCACGACAACGACCGCCTCGCCAAGCGCGGCCGCGCGTGGTCGCTGTTGCGCAACCGCCTCTGTGCGCTGACGAGTGTGAGCGGCGGATTCGGTTTCACCTGCGGCGTGGAATGGCTCGCCGCCGAAAAAATCAGAGTTCATGACTGTACCGGACTTTCGTGGGGCAGCCATGATAATATTGTTTCCGAACTCGCACGGTTGAATCAATTGCTCGCTGACCACCCCTGCTTTTTCGACGGCGCAAAACTCACGCGCCTCAGTCCGAGCGGCTCGGCCATTTACGCCTTGTTGCGCGAATCCGCCGAAGGCAGGGATTCCGTGCTGATTCTTGTCAACACGGATGTCGAAAGGGAAAATTCACTCACGCTTTCCGATTTCAATTTCCCATTTGAACTGCTCGGCCAATCATTGCCGAAAATTACCCTGGCCGGCAACAAAGCCACTTTCACACTCGCGGCAGGAGCGTGTCATTGTCTCGCACCAACACCGACGCCACAGGGTCTGAGCGGTGACGCTTACCGCCGCGCCCGCGCCCAAGCCGCCTGGGCGGTTGAAGCCTTGAGTAAGATTGTCCCCGCTGAAACCCTTGGCGGCTTCGACTGGCGCCGGCTCGCCGCACAGGTGGAGCGTTCGCCGAAAAATTTCCTCGCCGCCGCTGCCGAATTTGCCGCGCGCGGCGCAAAATCTCCACTGGTTCAGTTGCTGTCCGACGGCGAAGCACACCAAATTTTCCCGCGTGTCGTCGTGTGGACGTTGCTCGATCGCCGCCGTGTCACGCTGGTGCCGCCCGGCCATTGGCTGCTGATCGAGGACAGCGCGCCATTTCAAGCCATGCTCGAAGTCAGAAACGGGAAGGGCGAAGAACAAACCACGCAACATGCCCAATCCATCGCTGTTCGCAATGGCCATGTCGCTTGCTTTCCCCCGCAAGAAGACGCTGCGGAGGCTGAATTGACTTTGGAACGTTACGCCGCGACTTCGCAAAAAGTCTCTGCCGCCATTCGTTTTCTCCCGGCCAGTCCGAAATCCGAAATCCGAAATCCGAAACCGAAAGACCTAGTCCTTTTGACCAATGGCATCGGCGGCATGGCGCGTCTTTGTGTGGATTTGGGCCGCGTGAATTCCAAATACGACTGCGCGCTCGGCGCGAATCTGCATCCGGCCGTGCCGGTGGATCGTCACGTCTTTGTCAAACGCCTCCGCGCCTGGGTGAACGCCCACGGTTTCCTCTCGCCGCTCGGTGCGAAAAATCTGTCGTCGTTCACAGTCGGCCCCCCGGCGGTCTGGCAGTTTGTGGCCAACGCCGGCGACGGGCGCACGGTTGAGATCGAATTGCGCGCCGAAATGCTCGAGGGCAAAAATACAACGATTTTTCAATTCAGCCGCCCCACCGCCGCCCGTGCCAGTGGCAAGCAACTGCCTGCCGACGCGGACGTGCGATTAACGGTGCGGTTTGACATTGAAGATCGAAATTTCCATTGGGAAACCAAACGCGCCGGCGGTGCGGACTATCATTTCTCGACGAACACCCATACGCTTCCAGACCCCAAACCGGGGAGCCAAGACCCGATTTGCGGCTTTGCCTTCACACCCGCACCCGACCGCCAACTGCACGTCTGCGCGGATGGCGGTGAGTATCATCCTCAGCCGGAGTGGTGTGAAAATATTCCGCACCCCGTCGAGCAAAGCCGTGGTCAAACCGGCAGCGGCGACGCTTACAGCCCAGGCTGGTTTGAATTGCCGCTGCCCAAAGGCGTGAGCGTCAGGCTCGTTGCCACGGCAGAAAAGGATGCTGGAGTTCAAGCTCTGGCCTGTGATGCCGGCACACTGAAGCGTGAACGTCAGCCCAGTGAACATTCCAGGATTCCATTTGAAAAAAAGCTCCTGCGGGCCACGAAGCAATTCATCGTGCGGCGGGACGAAGGCAAGACGGTCATTGCCGGTTATCCTTGGTTTTTGGATTGGGGACGGGACACGCTCATCTGCGCGCGCGGCCTGCTGGCTGCCGGGATGGTGGAAGAGGTCAGACAAATCCTGCTCACGTTCGCAAAGTTTGAAAAAGACGGCACACTGCCCAACGCGATTTACGGCGACAATGCTTCAAACCACGATACGACCGACGCCCCGCTGTGGTTCGCCCTTGTGTGCGAAGAGATGACCCAAATCAAACCGGATTTCCAATCCCAGACCGTTGAGCCAACGAACCGAACCCTCCGAGAAATTCTGGAAAGCATTGCGGTAAATTATGCAAAAGGCACGCCCAATGGCATCCACATGGATTCGGATTCGGCGCTGATTTGGAGCCCGGGCCATTTCACGTGGATGGACACGAATCACCCCGCCGGCACGCCGCGTGAAGGTTATCCGATTGAAATTCAGTCGCTCTGGATTCGCCTGCTCCGCCAGCTTGAAAAAAACGGCAAAGGCAGCGAGGGCAAACAGTGGCGGGAACTGGCCGACCGCGCAACCTCTTCACTGGAAAAACTTTTCTGGCTCGAAGACAAGGGCTGGTTTGCCGACGTGCGGCTGGCCGGACCGCGCATTATCGCGCGCGATGCCACCTGCAGCGACGCACTGCGCAGCAATAGTCTTTTTCCAGTGAGTCTCGGCCTCGTGGCTGATGAACGCGCGAAACGCTGCGTCGAGGCTGCACAAAAATATCTCGTTGTGCCGGGAGCGTTGCGCTCGCTCGCGCCATTGCCGGTCTCCGTCGCCCTGCCGGTTTATGGCAATAACGGCCAGCTCTTAAACAATCCACCCGAACCGTATTGGCCGCGTTATGAGGGCGACGAAGACACACGCCGTAAACCCGCTTATCACAACGGCACGGCGTGGACGTGGACGTTCCCCAACTTTTGTGAAGCACTGGCGCGCGCATGGAGTTTTGCGCCGGATGCCGTGGCGACGGCAATGGCGTATTTGGGCAGCACGGAAAAATTGATGAATGAAGGCTGCCTTGGCCAGATTCCCGAAATTCTCGACGGCGACGCGCCGCATGCTCAACGCGGCTGCGACGCACAAGCGTGGGGTGTGACGGAAACCTTGCGCGTGTGGAAATTGTTGAACCAACATGACGGTTAAAGTCGTTGCCAAACGGCAGCGTGCCGACAAAATGACGGGTGTGAACTTCCGCGACAAAATCATCGCGTGGGACCAATTGCCGGAATGGCGCAAGGCTGTTCGCGCAAGCGGCAAGAAACTTGTCGTCACCAACGGCTGTTTTGACATTCTGCACTTGGGGCACGTGACGTATCTTGAAGCCGCGCGCAATCTCGGTGATGCCCTGCTTATCGGTGTCAACGGCGACAACGCGGCACGGCAATTGAAAGGCCCCGGCCGGCCAGTGAATTCGGAAACCGACCGTGCGGAGGTGCTCGCTGCATTACAAAGCGTGGATGGTGTTTGCATTTTTGCAGAAACAGCGGCGGTAAAATTCTTGGCGGCGGCACAGCCGGATGTTTATGTCAAAGGCGGTGATTACACTTTAGACACGCTGAATCAGAAGGAGCGCCGGGCTGTCGAGCGGGCAGGTGGAAAAATCGTGATTATGCCACTTGTACCCGGCAAATCCACGACGGCGTTGCTGGAAAAAATTTCACGGTTGTGAAAATTCTGGTCATTTCCCTCGCCGGCATCGGCGACACATTATTCGCCACGCCGTTGATCCATGAGTTGCGCGTGAATTTTCCCGACGCAACGATTGATGCACTGGTACTCTGGAATGGCTCAAAAGATTTGCTGGAAAGCAACCCCAACCTGAATCGTGTTCACCAAAAAAACTTAATTCACACCGGCAAATTTGAAGCGTTTCGATTTTTGTCGTCACTGCGGCGCGAACGTTATGATATTTCGATCAACACCCATCCGCAGAGCCGGATGCACTACCGCATTGCCGCGCGCATCGTTGGCGCGCCGACGCGCATCAGTCACGAATATGAATGCTCCAACCTGTTCGACCGCTGGTTGGTGAATCGGACCATCCCCCAGAACTACTCACGGCATAGCGTCGAAAATAATCTGGCCTTGCTTTCACATCTCCCCGCAAAACAATTGTTGCCGCAACATCATTACGAAGTTTTTCTGACCGATGCCGATCGCGTCTGGGCGGCGGATTTTATCGCGCGCCGCAATCTTTCCCGCCGGCTGCTGCTGGGCGTACATGTGGGTTCCGGCGGGACGAAAAATCTGGTCTTGCGCCGCTGGCCCTTGGAAAATTACGCGGGGTTGATTCGTAAATTTAATCAGACGCGGCCCAACGTGACGGTTTTGTTGTTCGGCGGACCGGAAGAAGTGCAAGACCACGAGGTACTGCTGGCCCAGACTGACCGCGAACAGGTCCTGCAGGTCGAAGCGAAAAATTTGCGGGAGGCAGCGGCGCTGCTAAAACATTGCCACGCTTTTTTGAGCGTGGACACGGCCCTGATGCATCTGGCGGCCGCGGTGAACGTGCCGCGCCAAGTCGTCATCGAGACCCCGACTTGGAACAAGCCCATTGAGCCTTATGGCAATCCTTTTGTGCTGGTGAAAAACCCGGAGGTGGCCGGAGGCAATCTAAGGTATTACCGCTACGACGGACGCGGCATTCAAGGAAGCGAGGCGGAATTGCGTCATTGCATGGAGTCGGTAACGGTCGAAAACGTCTTCGACGCGGTGAATAAACTGATTTAAGCCGCGAACAAATTACAACGAGAAGCCAGCGGCCTTGGCGTCGGCGGCGAACATCTTCACGGTGTCCAGCGACATTTCATTCAAGCCGGTTCCGACCAGTTTCATCGCCTTGTTCAAAATATCATGCGGTACGGTTACAATTTTGCAGCCACATTCGTCCGCCTGAAAAATGTTGAGCACTTCACGGACGCTGGCCCAGAGCAATTCGGCTTGCGGCAGGCCGGCCAAAATTTTGCCCGCAGCGCGCATGTGCGGCATTGGGTCCACGCCGGTGTCGGCAATGCGGCCAGCGAACACGGACACCACGGCGGGCACTTTGGGATCGAGCGCCTGGGCAACTCCGGTCACCTGTTCCTCGGTGAACATGGCGGTGATATTGAGCTTCACCCCTTCGCGGGTCAGATCGCGTACCAGCGGCAAGGAAGATTCGCCGCGCGTATTAGTAATGGGAATCTTGACATAGACATTTTTTGCCCACTCTTTGATTTTCAACGCCTGCCGCCGCATTTCCGGAAAATCGTCGGAAAAAACTTCAAACGAAATCGGCTTTTCAGTGATGCTTTTCAATATGTCGCGCGCGAAGGCTTCATAATCATGTATCCCCACTTTGCGCATGAGCGAAGGATTGGTCGTCATGCCTTTGATGAGCGGGTTCGCGTTCAATTGGAGCATCCCGGCCTTGTCCGCGCCGTCGGCAAAAATGTTTATTTTGAGACTGGTTAGATTTTTCATGTCAGCGCAAAACATAAAACAATCTCACCAATCTTCAACCTATTTTGTGTTGGCCAGGATAATTCCCGCCGCCTCCAGCAAATTTTTAACGCGGAAGTCGGGTGGCTGTTTCAGTTCCTCGGCATAACCGCGATCAACGAAAATCGTCCGGCAGCCAGCCGCGTGCCCGCAATCCACATCCCGCCAGCGGTCGCCAACCATCCAACTCTGCGCAAGGTCAATGGCCAGTTCGCGCGCGGCGCGCAGCAGCATGCCCGGCTTTGGTTTGCGGCAGTCGCAATGCGACAAGCCCTTGCCCGGATGATAGCAAACCTCCACCCGGTCGAGCGGCAGCCGCTGGCACATCTCGGCATGAATGGCTTCAACCGCTTCCTGTTTCAAAGTGCCGCGGCCCACATCCGGCTGGTTGGTCGCCACCACCAGCAGAAAACCGGCTTGTTTCAAACGCCGGCAGGCCTCTGGTACTTCGGGGAAAATTTCAAATTCGTCGAGTCTCGTGGGCGCGAAGGGCTTGTGGTCAAGCTCCAAGGTACGGTTAATGACGCCGTCGCGATCGAGGAAAACAGCCCGGCTCATTTCTGGCTTTATTTTGTAGATTCCCACTTGGTCTGGGCCATCTTGAGCTTCGGATGGGAAACGAACAAATGCCAGAGGACCGCTTGAAACGCTTCGCTGTGGGGCGTGACATGGGTTGGGTTCACCGTCGGCACAATCACACATGCCGTTGCTTCCTTGGCTGTGTAACCACCGTCGCGTCCGACGATTCCGACAACGGAAGCGCCGACTTTTTTGGCGAGCTGAATGGCGCTGACCAGATTCGGGCTGACGTTTTTCTCCAAATTACCGCCGCCAACGGAAAAAATCAGCAAACCGTCCTTTGCACTCAACCGGCTGCCTTTGAGCCATTCGGCGAAAATCGTCGCCCAACCTTCGTCATTGGTGCGCGCCGTCAATTCGGAAACGTTGTCCGTGGGCGCGTAGGCTTCGAAACCGCAGATCTTGCGAAAATCATTCACGGCATGGCTGGCGTTGCCCGCGCTGCCGCCGACGCCGAGGATAAACAAACGTCCGCCGCGTTCACGCACACGCGCCAGTTCATCGGCGGCGTTTTCAATGGCATCGGCGTTCAACTGCGCGACAACCTTTTGGACTTCATCAAGGAATTGTTTGGCAAAGCTCATGGCGATTTCGATTGTAACAACAATTCCAATTCCGCCAAGCCTGCAGGCGAGCCGATTTCGTAAAAACGCTCGCGCACTTCATAGCCGGCCAACTGTTTTTCATGGACGAGCCTGCCCATAACTTCGGCCAAATCAAACGGCTGGTCCAGGGCGTACGAGTTGAAAACCGGCGCTTTGAACAGGCTCAGTCCGTAATCAATGTGTTGCATTTCCGGCACACGGTTTTTTTTGTCGTAAACCACGATTTCGCCGTCACGGAAAACGACGTTGCTCGTGTCATAACGACCTTCGTTACGATAAACCGTCATGCAACCGAGCTTGCCGCTGTGGCGGAAAAATTCCGCAATGGGATGATACGCCACCGGCAAATAGGAATCGCCGTAGAGCACGAAAAATTCATCTCCGAGCAGCGGCAGCGCGCGTTTGATGGCGCCGCCGGTGCCAAGCAATTTGAGGCCATCAAAACAATAATCCAGCCGCACACCAAACGCGGAACCGTTGCCAAAGTCGCGTTGTATCATGTCGCCGAGATAGCCGATACATAACACTACACGACGGATGCCACGCGAACGCAGCAATTCAAGCTGGTGTGCCAGGAATGGTTTCCCGGCCACCAGCACAAGCGATTTGGGGATTTTCTCCGTGATGGGCCGAAGCCGCGTGGCGAGTCCACCCGCGAGAATGGCAACGGGGATGTCGAGCGGCGCGCTCACGAGATCAACAGTTTGGTGCCTTCAAAGTCAAAACGGAACCGGACTTCCTTGAGGCCCGTTTGGCGCATGGCATTTCGCAATTCCACCTTGTCCTCGGCGTAAAACATCAGAAATCCGCCGCCGCCGGCGCCGATGAGTTTGCCGCCCCGCGCGCCGTTGGCCATTGCCAAGTCATACCACTCATTGATCTTTGGATTGCTCATACCGCCGCTGCGCTGTTTTTTACGTTGCCAGTGAACGTCCATCAGCCGCGCAAATTCGGACAGATTTCCAGATTCAAGAGCACGCTGACTTTGCAAACCAAGCTCCTTGACGAAGTGCAGATTTTCAATCATGGCCGCGTCCGCTTGCTTCGATTTTTGATCCTGCTCCCTCAGAATCGCCGAGGCTGAGCGCGAATAGCCGGTGAAAAAAAGCAACAAATTATCTTCAAGATCATCGCGCGTCTCGTCGGAAATTCTCAACGGCCACGCTTCCACCTTGCCGTCCGATGAAAATTTGAAACAGGTGATGCCGCCGTAAGCGGCAATGTATTGATCCTGCTTGCCGATGGGTTCTTTCAGACGGTTGAGTTCGATGTCACACGCCTGCGCAGCCAGCTCGGCGGGATGAACGAGATTTTTTTGGCAGGCGTGCAGAGCCTTGAGCAGCGCCGTAGTGAAACTGCCAGAGGAACCCAAACCGGTTCCGGCGGGAATATCGGCCATGGAAGCCAGCTCCAGCCCGCAGCCATTCATTCCGAGCATGGCGAATGCCTCGCGAATGATCGGATGCTCGACCTTGCCGGCGTCGGCCACGCGTTCGAGACGCGAATACTTCACAATCAGGTCCGGCGTAAAATTGTCGTGCAACGTGATGTAAACGTACTTGTCAATGGCGGCAGCGATGAGAAAACCGCCGAACTTCTCGTAATAAGACGGCAAATCCGTGCCGCCACCGCCGAGGGTGACGCGAAGTGGAGAGCGCGCGATAATCATCTAAAATTGGGGCCTTGCGTCCGGGTTCTGGCGACTAGGATTTAAGGTTTCGGCGGCGCGGAGTCAAAGTTAAATCCGCTTTTCCGGTAAATTTCTCCGACAATCCGAAGCGCGGCTTTTGCCTCTTTCAATCCGGCATCCGGCGTGCGCTCCAATTGAACATCCTTTTCAAATTCGGCCAGTTCGAGCTGCCACGATTCGTCCGGGCCGGAAAATTCATACAATTTTGCATCAGGCGGCCCCATTTCCGGCTTCATCTGATAATGAAAAAGCTTTTCCACGCCGTAACTTCGGCCGAGACCTTCAATGTGCAGTTTGGCGTCTCGGCCGTAGAGTTCAAATGAGAAAAGATTTTTCCATTCGGTGCAACTGACATGCAACCAGGCTGTCTGGCCCTTGGCTGTGCGCAAACTTAAAAATGCGTTGTCGTCCACCGGCATATTCCAGAAATAAGTCATCGCATAGCCATCCACTCTGGTGAATTCACCCAAAAACCAGCCGGCCAGGTCTATCAGGTGAATTCCCTGGTCAATCAATTCGCCGCCACCGGAAAGTTTCGGGTCGGCGCGCCACTCCTTATCGTAGCCAATGCGCCCGCCATGGCCATAGCGCGCCCGAAGGAACATCAAATCACCCATCACGCCGGACGCCAGAATTTCCCGCGCTTTAAGGAACGCGGGGTGATAACGGTGATTAAAACCGACGCGGACGCAAATGCCATGCCTGTCCGCCAGCGCTATCAATCCGTCAATTTGTTGAACCGAGATGCCTGCCGGCTTTTCCACAAGCACGGGTTTGCCTGCACGAATCGCGGCAGCGGAGACTTCAGCCAATGCGGAATTGATGGTTGCCACGATCACGGCGTCCACCCCAGAATCAACGACGGCTTGTCTGAAATCGGCAATGGCATGGCCGGTATTCGCCTGTTTCACGAGTTCCTCGGCGCGGGAAAGGTTTGTGTCGCAGGCAACAGCGAGTTTTGAACCCGCAGGCAAGCCAGCGAGCCGCTTCTTTCCAATCAATCCGCAACCGATGATGGCGTAATTCATTTGTCGCCCCAAACTTTGCCTCGGTCTTTCGGCACAATGCGGCGCAGAGTGTAAATGTCACTATTCAAATCAGCCTTGAGTTCACGGAGTCCCTCCCATGGATCCCATTGCGCGCTGATAAGTTTGCCGGAGATGCCATCGCTTTTTTCCGATAACAAGAATTCTACAAGCCCCAGCACCTTCCCCAACTTTGCGGAATTGTCGCGCGAAAGTTTGCTGGCAAACTCAAATTCCTTTTGCCCGGCAAATTTTTCGCCACGTGCCAGAACTTGTTCAGTCATACGCGTAAAAATGGCGCCAGGTGCGATGGCGTTTATATCGGTCGGTTGTCCCACCCATTCGGCGGCGAGGGTTTCGACAAGCCGGACCACGCCGGTTTTGGCGACGCCATAGGCTACAAAATTCGGGCGTGGACTCGTTGAACCGCCACCGGAAAAGCACATCACCTTCGCGCGCCGCCGCGCCTTGCGAAGCAACGGATGAAATGCGCGGATGGCAAAGAAAGTGCCATCGAGATTTACCGCCAGCGCCGAACGCCAGGCTGCAGGGTCAATTTCCATTGCGGGGCCGATAGGTTCCTGAATTCCGGCGCAACAAATCAATCCATCCACGGCTGCCCATTTTGCGGCAACTTTTTCAGCGCATTTTTGCACGGTGTTCCAATTGGAAACATCACATTGGAAATTGAAACCATCCTGCGCTGAGCGCGCGAGGCGGCAGATTTTGTGGCCGCGTTTCGCCAGCGACTCGGCAAGGAACTTGCCGATGCCGCTGCTGCTGCCGGTAATGACAAGATTCATCGGCGTTGGAGCACCCACTGGTTTTGTTGAAGCCACTGCAAAGTGTTTACAATGCTTTGTTCAATGGTAAGCGTGGTTTTCCAGCCGGTAGCGCGGATTTTGTTTGTGTCCAGGAAGATAATCGGGTTGTCGCCGATCCAACCTCTGTTGCCACCGGAATATTCCAGTTTGGGCTTGAGACCGAGCGCGTTGGAAATCCAGCGGACGGAGTCGTTGACCTCGCAGTATTCCTCTGTCCCAAGGTTATAACATTCGACGTGATGCTTTGCTTTCTTCGCTGCGCCGGCTGCGATGACGTGCAATATCGCTCTGAGACAATCGCCGATGTAGAGGTAAGATTTCCGCTGCTTGCCATCGCCGAGAATTTTCAAATGGTCGGGATGCGCGAGCAGTTGTTTATAAAAATCAAGCACGTGGCCGTGCGTGTAACGTTCGCCAAGAATCGAGACGAATCGAAAAATGTAGCCCTCGAAACCGTAGCCTTCGCAATAGGCATGAATAAAACCTTCACACGCGAGCTTTGAGGCTGCATAGAGCGAGGTTTGTACCGGAAACGGGTGGTTTTCCGGCGTTGGAATAATATCCGCCTCACCATAAACGCTGCCCGTGGAACTGAACGCGATGCGCTTGATGTTATTGGCCCGCATGGCTTCGAGCACATTGAACGTGGCCACGGTATTTTGCTGCAAATCCCTGGACGGATGCTCGAGGCCGAATCGGACATCCGCATTGGCGGCGAGATGGAAAATAAAATCACAGCCGGCCATCGCCCGGGTCAGGGCTTCGAGATCCAGATTGTCACCGCGAATGAGTTTGAATTTCTGATTGGACTGCGCCGATTTAATGAATTCCTGCTGGCCGGTGGAAAAATTGTCCCAGCCGACGACTGTTCTCCCATCAGCGAGCAAGCGGTCCACGAGATGGCTGCCGATAAAACCCGCCGCACCTGTGACAAAAACTCTTTCCATGACTGGCGGAAGTCTAATTCGAGGCCGCAAAGGTAGCCAGCACAATTCAGATTAACAACATTCCCGATTGGATTTTGCTGTCATAAACGAAGCGGAAAACGGATTTGTGCCGCAGACATTTACGTTGCTGTGTTTAATTGAGCCGGGCCAAAACGTTTTTGGCGATTCTCATTCCAATGGCCAGTGACGCGGTCGCCGCCGGTGAGGGCGCGTTGACGACGTGCAAAATCCCCGGCGCTTCTTCAAACAAAAAATCCTCGACCAATTTTCCATCTGCCATCATCGCCTGCGCCCGCACGCCCGCGCCGCCGGGTGCGAGATCGTCTTCACGAATTTCCGGCACGAGTTTTTGCAGTGACCGGCAAAATTCGCGTCTGGAAAACGAGCGATGGATTTCGTAAGCACACATGCGAGGATGCACCGCGAAGAACTTCCACAAACCGGGATAGCAAAGTGATCCTGCAAGGTCGCGCAAATTGATATCCGACCACCGGTAACCTTCGCGAGCCAAAGCCAACACGGCATTCGGACCGGCTTCAATCCCCCCGTGAATCAGACGTGTAAAATGCACGCCTAGAAACGGAAATTTCGGATCAGGCACCGGGTAAATGAGATTGCGAACAAGGTGCTGGCGTCCGGGCTTAATTTTATAGTATTCGCCTCGAAATGGAATGATCCTCACCGGCGGTTTTCGCCCCGAAAGGCGCACGAGCCGGTCCGCCTGCAATCCGCCACACGCAACGATGAGGCGCGCGTAAAATTCACCGGCGTTGGTTTCGACCACCCAATCATTCGATTGAGGGGTTAATTTCAGTACTTGTGTGTTGAGTTGGATATTCCCTCCTGCAATGCGAATCAACTCGCCAAGTTTTTTCGACGCGCTCTGATAATCCACGATGCCCTCCTGGGGCACATGAATGGCGGCAACACCCGCGGCATGCGGTTCAATTTCCCGGATTTGTTCGGGGTTTAATTTTCGCAAACCTTGCAAACCATTGGCCGTGCCGCGTTGCCATAGATTGTCCAATCGCGGGATTTCCTCTTGGGAAGTCGCCACGACGATTTTGCCACAGGTTTCGTGAGCGATGTTATGTTCACGACAAAAGGCGGTCATTTGTTTCAGACCTTGGATGGCCAAGTTCGCCTTTTCCGAGCCGGGTTTATAATACAATCCCGCGTGCAAGACTCCGCTGTTATTGCCGGTTTGATGGCTGGCCAACTGATTTTCCTTTTCCAACAATGCTAGCCGAAGGCCCGGCCGCGTCTCCAGGAGGCGGAATGCCGTGGCCAGCCCAACAATACCACCCCCAATTATAATAACGTCATGCCTCATGCAGCTTCTTTGTGAAACCTCGGTAAATTTACTGGCCGCACCAACAAACCGGTGGCGGAATCAATACCGTACTTACACTTTTGCAAGTGCCGCCTTGCCTTCGTTCTGGAACCATTGAATGGTTTGACGCAAACCCGTTTCCAAATTTGTCATCTTAAAACCCGGGGTCAACCTGTGAAATTTTCCGACGTTCAGGCACTTGGACCGGGCGCCTACATATTTGGAGGTGTCGAACTGTATTTTTGAAAATTCGTATCCCACGATGTCGCAAATCTTGCGTGCGAATTCCCGAATGCTGAACTCTTCGCCGGCCCCGATGTTGATCAAATCATTTTCGACGGCGCTTGAAAGTTGCAACAGCGCACGAACGAAATCGTCCACAAAAACTAGTTCGCGCCGCTGGTGGCCGTCGCCCCATAGGACAACCGGTTCTTCATAAAGCTTGCCCCGCAGGATTTTGCGGATAAGGTCAAAAATGAAATGCATTTGGCGTCCATCGGTATGGTAGCCGGGGCCGTATAAAGTGGAAGGAACCACGCAAAGGTATTTCAAACCATGCTGCTTTTGCAGCGCCAGCAAGCCGACGTAGAGCATCCGCTTTGTCATCGCATAAGTAAACAAGCTATCAATCGGCATGCCCACCAGATAGTTGGACTCGACAAGGTCTGCGTCAGGCGCATAGGCACAACTGGTTCCGATGGCAATAAGTTTGGCCTGCGGCTGGGACTGCTGCCACCAGGTCAGCATGTTGGTATTGATTTGCTGATTGATAATCCATTGCTCACCGGGATGATAAAGACAAAAATCACCGGCTTGAGTCCAAGCCGCAAGGTGGTAAATGCGGTCATAGCGACAATCGTTAAAATGATTCAGCGAGTCGGGCTGAGTCAGGTTGCAATTCTTCGAATTCAATCGCACCAAATTATGGCCTGCCGCTTCTAGTTGGCGGCAGAGAGCAGTTCCCAGAAAGCCAGTCGCGCCGGTTACAAGTATTTTCATGGCGGGTCAG
>Ga0335077_10001456_pt1 | contig 28114 bp, 29 predicted proteins | sample Lox_Sample_31_FD_207151 | JGI IMG/M metagenome (GOLD analysis project Ga0335077, IMG submission 207151) | Soil microbial communities from Loxahatchee National Wildlife Refuge, Florida, United States - Lox_Sample_3.1 | ecosystem: Environmental > Terrestrial > Soil > Wetlands | place: USA... | reverse complement strand
ACGGTGGTGAGCTGCAGCGTCCTTCCATGCACGTCGGGATACGGTTGTGAAACGCAGGCGCCCCGGCTCGCCGGTCGGCACTCATGACGCTGCTTCGACGCGCTGCACGTTGCACGATACGATGCGAGGAGTGATTCGCAACGCGTGACAGTGATCGGATAAGGAGCAGAGGAGAGCCAACACTAGCACTCTCCACCGAGGGGGTGGTCCCTCCCGGGGGCCCTGTCACCATGACATGAGATGCTGTGCCATCGGAGCGGCAGCAGTGGCCATGGCCCGGGCCGCGAAGCACCGATCCGTGGAGGTCCTCGCGAGCGTCCTCGGGGAGGGCTACCTTCGCACCGGACACCTGGAGGCAGCCCGCACGACGCTCGAGCAGGCGCTCTGGCTCTGCGAGGAGTACGGCATGAAATACGCGGCCGGGCGCATCGTGCGCTCGGCGAGCTCGCTCTGGCCCAGAACCCTGGCCAGGACGGGCCGCCGCTGGCCGCGCCCACCTTCGAGCGAGCCCTGGAGATATTTCGGGCGACGGGGTCCATGAACGACGTGGCGCTGACCGAGGCGGCATACAGCCGGTTGCTCATGCGGCAGGGCCGCGTTGCGGACGCCAAGCGCCGGCTGGCCGCGGCGCTCGAGATCCTCCAGCGGCTGGGCACCTCGGTCGAGCCCGATCGTGTGCAGGCAGAGCTGGCCGAGCTTCCCGTCACGTTAGAATCAGCCGACTGAGTCGCCCGGTCGCGCGTGCGGCGCGGCGCGCGGGCGCCGCACGGTGTCGGTCAACACCGCGGCGATCTCGTGCAGGAGGTCCAGGTTCGACCGCGCGCTCTTCTGGATCACGCGCTCCACCGCGCCGTTCAGCCGGTGACGTTCTGCCTCCGCGAGGTCCATCGCGGTTACGACCACCACCGGAATGTCGTGCCATTCGGTCCGGCGCCGCAACTCGTCGACGAACTCGAACCCGTCCATCTCGGGCATCACGAGGTCGAGCACGATCGCGTCGGGACGGCCCTGGCCGAGCCACGCCAGCGCCGCGCGTCCATGGACGGCCTCATCGACCTTCCATCCGGCGCCGGTCAGGGCCTGCCGGATCGTTGCTCTGGTCGCCTCGTCGTCCTCGACGAGGAGCACGTGCCCGGCGCTGCCGCACATGGCCAGGAGCAGGGAGGCGAGCCGCTCGCGGTCGACCGGCTTGACCATGTACTCGACCGCGCCGAGCGCATAGCCTCGCTGCTTTTCGTCCACGATGGTCACCAGGATCACCGGGATGTCGGCCAGGGCCGGATCGCCCTTGAGAGCGGCAAGGACGGTCCACCCGTCGAGGCCCGGCATCAACACGTCCAGCGTGATCGCCGCCGGATGCGACTCCCGGGCGCGGGCTAGCCCGTCGATGCCGTCGGCGGCGGTCAGGACGGTGAAGCCCCCTCGCTCGAGGTAGCGGGTCATCAGGTCGCGAACGGTCACGTCGTCGTCGATGACCAGGACCGTGCGCGTGTGTCCGTCCACCGGCGCCGGCCGCGGCGCCGGGGCCGTCGTCTCCGCGAGAGCCCGCTCGGGGCCGGTGGCGTCGACCGTCGCCGGCAGGCGAATCGTGAAGGTCGATCCCCGGTCGGGCTCGCTCTCGACCGTGATGTCGCCGCCCATCATTCGACAGAAGCGCCGGCTGATCGCCAGGCCGAGCCCGGTCCCGCCATACTTCTTCGTGGTCGAGGCGTCTGCCTGGGTGAAGTCCTGGAACAGGCGCGCCGTCTGCTCGGGCGTCATGCCGATCCCGGTGTCGGAGACCCGCATGATCATGACGTCGCCGGCCGGGCGGGCGACCCGCGCAGCGGCGATCGTGACGCGCCCGTTCTTCGTGAACTTCACCGCGTTGCTGGCGAGGTTCAGGAGCGCCTGCCGGACACGCGTGACGTCGGCGCGCATCACCCCGACGTCCGCCGCGCAGTCCACGTGGAGGGCATTGCCGTTCGTCGCCGCGATGGTGCGCACCGTCTCCGACACTTCCTCGAGGAGGGGTGCGACCGCGAAGGATTCGAGGTGCAGCTCCATCTTGCCCGCCTCGATCTTCGAGAGATCGAGGATGTCGTTGATCAGCGCGAGCAGGTGGCGCCCGGCGCGCAGGACACGCTCGAGCGGCTCGATCTCGTCCGCGCGATCCGCCAGCTCGCGGGCGTCCTCGAGCAGCAGGTCGGTCACGCCGATGATGGCGTTGAGCGGCGTCCGCAGCTCGTGGCTCATGTTGGCGAGGAACTGCGACTTGTGCTGGCTGGCCATCTCCAGCTCCCGACTCTTTTCATGCACCTCCGCAAACAGTTGCGCGTTCCGAATGGCAAGCGCGGACTGGCTCGCGAACGTCTGGAGGAGCTCGACGGTTTGCCCGGGGAACTCGCCGGCGGCCTTCCGGCGAACGACCAGCGCGCCGATCACGCGGTCCTCGAGTAGCAGCGGAACCGCCAGGAGGGCGCGAAAGCCTTCGCGCTCGAGGGCGTCCAGCAGGCGATACGTCGGCCGGGCGGTCAGATCGGTGACTTGAACAGGCGCCCGCGCCGCTGCCGCCTCGCCGACCGCCGTCTCGCCGATGCGAATGCGCGAGTCGCGCAGCGCCTCGATCAGCTCGGCGCTGATGCCGACATTCGCCCGAGGCACGAAGACCTGAGCGGTCTCGTCGAATTCGTAGATCGTGCCGCCGTCGGCCTTCGAGAGCTGGACCGCATGGGCGACGATGGTTGTGAGCACGGTCTGCAGATCGAGCGTGGAGCTGACGGTCTGGCTGACCTCTCCGAGTGCCTTCAGCTCCTCGACCGATCGCGTCAGCTCCGCCGTGCGGGCGTGGAGCTCCGTGAGGAGACGGACGTTCTCGATGGCGATCGCGGCCTGGTCGGCGAAGCTCGTCACGAGGGCAAGGTCGCGCTCGCTGAAAGGCCGGACGTCGGTCGCCCAGATCGCCATCGTCCCGAGGAGCGCGCCCTCCCGGAGCAGGGGCACCCCCAGGAGACTCCGGTAGCCGGCCGCGCGCTGCCCCTCGCTGAACCGGTACTCCGGATCCGCAAGGACGTCCGGAACGTTGACGGGGTGTCTGTCGAGCGCGATCCGGCCCATCAGCGTCTCGGGACCGGGGCGCAGGGTCGTGCGACGCATGAGGTCAACGAATTCAGCCGGCACGTTGTAGTGGGCGGCGAGCCTCAAGACTTCGCCATCGAAGAGGTAGACAGTGCCGTGTCCGGCTCCGCAGAGTTTCGCCGCCTTCTCGACCAGGATCATGAGCACGCGCTCGAGATCGAACGATGCCTGGTTGATGATCTTGAGGATGTCGGCCATGGCGGTCTGCTGCTCCAGCGATTCACTCAGCTCCGCGTTGGCCTCGGCCAGCTCGGCGGTGCGCGCCTCGACCTTGTGCTCGAGGGTCGCGTACGAATCCTCGAGCTGGGCGGCGGTCCGGTTCAGCTCATCGCCGAGCGCCTCCAACTCGTCTCCCGTTTTCACCTCGAGACGATGGCTGAGGTCGCCCGCTCCGATCCTGGCGGCGCCGGCCTGGAGGGTGCGGATCGGGGCCACCATACGGCGCGCGAGGACGACGCTCGCCACTACGGAGAGCAGCAGACCGAAGAGGAAGAGGGCGCCGCTCCGGATCAGGGACCAGTAAAGCGGCGCCAACACCTCGCCGATCGGCTGCTCGACGAACACCAGCCATCCGAGCGGCGCCACCACGGCGTGCGAGGTGATGACCCGGCCGCCGTCGAGCCCGCGGAGGAAGGTGGCGCCGCCGGCGGCGCCCCGCCCGCCGGCCCGAGCCGACTGCACCTGGGGACGGCCCGACAAGTCGCGCATCTTGAGAACCATGCTGATGTCCGGGTGGGCCACGAGGAGTCCGCGAGTGTCCACCGCGTACGCGAAGCCTGTCGTGCCGATCCTGATGCGAGAGACGACGTCCCAGATCCGCGTGAGGTTGACCTCGCCGACCGTCACCTCGGAATGCTCTCCGCCGTCGGCCAGCGCGATCGTGATGTACGGCTCCGACTCGTTTCGGAAATGGACCGGGCTGAAGTACGTCTTGCCGGACATGGGCCCGGTGAAGAACTCCTCCTTGGACAGGTCCACCTGGCTATCGATGGCGTCCAGATCCACGCGGGAGACGCGTATCTCCTCGCGGCCCGCGCTGTTGACGTGACGGATCTCGGTGATGGCCGGCACGTTGCGAAGCAACCGCAGGTAGTCCTCCTCTCGCTGGGTTCTGGCCGCGACGGGATCGGCGAAAGCGGTGAGGACCGTGCCGCGGAGCTGGCGCTCGACCTCCGTCACGAACTGCTCGATCCGGGTCGCCGCGGTGACCGCCTTCTCCCGCTGAATCTCGGCGAGGGCGCCCATCGTCTCGCGGTAGGTGAAATAGAGCTCGGTCAAGCTGCTGAGCGCCAGGACGCCGCCGACCAGGAGGAGCAGGACGACGACGTACTTCCGCAGCAGCCGGCCTCGCCAGCGCGGCGCGCTCATCGCTCGACCATTTCCGCGCGGAGAAGGATCTTGCGCGGCACCGTCAGGCCGAGCAGTGTCGCGGTCTTGAGGTTGACGCCGAGATCGATTCTGTCCGCACCCTCGATCGGAAGGTCCTCCGGCCGGGCCCCGTGCAGGACCTTCGCGACCAGACGCGCCGCCTGAAGTCCCTGCGCATAGTAATCCGCCCCGTAGGAGACGAGACCGCCGCGACGAACCCAGAGCACCGTTGGAAAGATGGCCGGAATTCGCCTGGCGAGGGACGTCTCCAGGATCGTCGCTGGAATGTCGAACGTGTCGTTCTCCGGAGCCAGGAGACCATCGCCGGGCCGGATTCCCTCGAAGGTGCGGCTGACCTCCTCGGCTGACCACACCGGCCGACTCACGATCTCCAAATCCAGCTGGCTCTCGGCCTTCTTGAGGTCCTCGACTCCCGTCATGGCGGTGGGATCGGCGGCCGGATAGACCACCCAGACCCGGCGGAGAGCGGGGGTCACCGTCTTCAGCATCTCCAACCGCTTGGGGCCGAGCTTGATGCTGAGGCTCGAAACGCCCGTGATGTTGGGCCGGATCTGGGGACCGGTTCTTGCGCGCCGAGGCATCTTGTCATCGCCCACCATCGTGAAAATGATGGGCGTCGTCGGACTGGCGTCGAACGCAGCGGTCATGGCCGCCTCGCCGCAGGCGAAGAGCAGGTCGAGGCGTTCGCCTGCCAGCGTGGCGGCGATTTGCTGCATCATGTTCCGGTTCCCCTGTGTGAACCGGATATCGAACGTGATGTCCCGGCCCTCCTCGAGGCCAAGTTCCTTGAGTCCGGCCTTGAGTCCGAGGACGGTCGGGTGATTCGCCGACCAGCCCTCGTGGAGGATCCCGATGCGGTAGGGTTGCTGTTCCTGCTTCGCGTCGGCGGTCGACACGAAGAGCAAGAGCGTCGCCGCCAGCGCAACGGGGTAGTGGAGGAGGGCTCCGTGACAGCGGCTCAACTCCGGTTCCTTCGCGATCTCGACCCGGTCATGCGCGCCGTGGAAGGGATGGCCGGCATCGTATGCTAGGCAGACCGCTCTCGTCAATGACCCCCGCGGATGGTGCCTGACGGCGTAGGCGCGAACCCGGATCCAGTGACGGCCCAAGGCCGTGGCGGCCGCGGCCGCCGAGCTGGGATCGGGGAGCGAGTATTGCCGGTTGACGGCGGGGGCAGGCCAGCCTAGCATGCGTCTCGGCCCGGGGGACGCGGCGGGGGAGCGAGAGTGAATCGCATCGGGGCCGATGGCTCGCTCCGCGCCGGAACGTGAGGAGGACGATTTACCCCACGACAAGGAGGTTGGTCCATGGCGGAGCCACGCGTCAATCGTCGGCAGTTCATCAAGGCCACTGGCGCCGGGGCGCTCGCCACGGGCATCGGCGCCAACATCCTGATCCCCGGGCGGGCCCGCGCCGCCAAGAAGACCCTGAAGATCCTGCAGTGGGTCCACTTCGTTCCCGCCTACGACGAGTGGTTCAACAAGAAGCTCGTCAAGGAGTGGGGCGAGAAGAACGACACCGAGGTGACGGTGGACAACATCGGCATCGCCGGGATCAACCCCCGCGCGACCGCCGAGGTCTCGGCCCAGAAGGGCCACGACCTACTCCTCTTCAACTGGCCGCCGCCGTCGTTCGAGGAGCAGACGGTGGACATGAAGGACGTCTACACGGAGCTCGAGGGAAAGATCGGCAAGCCGATCGACCTCTGCATCAAGAGCACCTACAACCCCAAGACCAAGAAGTACTACGCGTTCTCGCCGTCGTTCACGCCGGATCCGGTGAATTACCGCAATGACCTCTTTGGGCAGGTCGGCCTGCCCAACGGGCCCAGGAGCTGGGACGACGTGCGCACGGCCGGAGCCAAGATCAAGAAGCAGTTCGGCAACCCGGTCGGCATCGGCCTGGCCAACGAGATCGACACGGCGATGGCCATGCGGACCATCATGTACGCCAACGGCGCGCACGAGCAGGACGCCAACGGCAACTTGACGCTGAACTCCAAGCAGACGCTCGACACCATCAAGTTCGTCAAGGCCATGTTCCAGGAGACGATGACCGACGAGGTATTCACCTGGGACGCCTCCTCCAACAACCGGGCCATGCTCGCCGGCAAGATCTCGCTGGCCCTCAACGCCATTTCCATCACCCGGACCGCCGAGAAGGAGAACCCGGAAAGCTCTCAAGGGCACCGCCCGCGCCATCGGGCTCGAGCACGTCATGCAGTGCTACGTGATCTGGAAGTTCGCCGAGAACATCGCCGGGGCCAAGAAGTTCCTCATCGACTACACGACCAACTTCCGGCAGGCCTTCGTGGCGGGCGAGTTCTACGATTTCCCCTGCTGGCCCAAGGCCGTGCCGGACATCAACAAGCTCCTGGCCAACGACCCCAAGGCCCACCCGGCCGACAAGTACAAGGTCCTGGACGACTCGCTGAGCTGGGCGACCAACATCGGATATCCCGGCTACGCGAACGCCGCGATCGACGAGATCTACAGCACGTGGGTGCTGAACGTGATGTTCGCCAAGGCCGCCAGCGGCGCCGTCTCTCCCGAGGACGCCCTCAAGGAGGCCGACGTTCAGTGCAAGCGCATCTACGCCAAGTGGAAGGAAAAGGGCATGGTGTAGGAGCCCGGCTCGGCCGGACGTACGGGCGATGGGAGGCTCCGGGCGACCGGAGCCTCCCGCCGTCTCAGCGGCAGCGCGAGCGCGAAGGCATGGCGCGTCCATGAGTGATCACACATCCGCGGCACACGCGCCGGCGAAGCCCCGAGTCCGCTGGCTCTCCAGCTTCATCGATCGGCCGCGCCGTCTCGGGGTGGTGATGATCGCGCCTGCCGTGATCTACATCGCGCTGGTCGTGGGCGTGCCCTTCTTCCTCGCGCTGTACTACAGCCTCACCGACATCACGGCGGGCAGCCGCTCGCTGCATTTCGTGGGGCTCAAGAACTTCGCGGCCATCATCGAGACTTTCAAGTTCCGGACCGCACTCCGGAACACGTTCGTGTTCGCCGTGGGCTCGCAGATCCTCGTGATCGTGCTGGCCACCGCGCTCGCGCTCGCCCTGATGAAGGACTTCCGGGGCAAGTGGTTCGTCCGGCTCTTGATCCTGCTGCCGTGGGTGGCGCCGATGTCGCTGGGAAGTATCGGCTGGCTGTGGATCCTCGATTCGATCTACAGCGTCATCAACTGGACGCTGCAGGCGGCCGGCCTGATCAGCCCGGACAACTGGCCGATGTACCTTGGCAAGCCGTACCTGGCCATGGCCTCGGTCATCGGCGTCCACGTATGGCGCCTGCTCCCGCTCGCGACCGTGATCTTGCTGGCCGGGCTCACGTCCATCCCCAAGGACATCCACGACGCGGCCGAGGTCGACGGGGCCGGCTTCTGGCGCCACCTGTTCCAGATCACGCTCCCCCTGGTGCGCCCGATCATGCTCGTGGCCATGCTCTTCGGCCTCGTCTTCGCGTTCACCGACATGATCGTGATCTTCGTGCTGACGCGCGGCGGGCCCTACGACACGACCCAGGTCTTGTCGACGCTGGCCTTCTTCACCGGCATCCAGGGCGGAGACCTCGCCGAGGGCGCCGCGATCGCCGTCTTCCTCTTCCCGATGCTGCTCGCCGTGGCGGTGGTCTTCCTGCGCATCGCCCGGCGTACGGAGGTGGTCTGATGGCTCGCCCGCGCGGCCTCCGGCGCGCGGCGGGACGCACCGTCCACGCCGCCGTCGTCGGCGCGTTCACGCTCTTCACCGCCTTCCCCTTCTACTGGATGCTCATCACCACCTTCAAGCGCACGGGGGACCTTCTCCAGCGCGGCAACAACCCCTTCCTCTACAACCAGCCCCCCACGCTCGAGAACCTACGAGTGCTCTTCGTGGACACGCTCTACGTCCGCTGGCTCTGGAACACCGCGTTCGTCGGTGTAGTCGTCGTGGCCATCACGCTCCTCCTGGCCCTGCCTGCGGGCTACGCTCTCGCCCGCCTCACGGGGCGCTGGGGAGAGCCGCTCGGCATCGGAATCTTCCTCACCTATCTGGTGCCGCCGACGCTCCTGTTCATCCCTCTATCCCGCCTCATCGCCCTGCTCGGGGTCCAGGATTCGCTCTGGTCCTTGATCCTGGTCTATCCGTCCTTCACCGTGCCCTTCTGCACCTGGCTCCTCATGGGATTCTTCAAGGCCATCCCGCCCGACATCGAGGAGGCGGCCATGATCGACGGGCTGAGCCGGCTCGGCGCCTTCGCCCGCGTCGTGATCCCGATCTCGGTGGCCGGCATCCTCACCGTCGTCATCTTCAGCTTCACCCTGGTGACCCAGGAGTTCGTGTACGCGCTCACCTTCATCACCACGGCCTCCCAGTACACGGTGAGCGTGGGCGTGCCGACCTTTCTCGTCCGCGGCGATGTCTACTTCTGGGGATCGCTGATGGCCGCCTGCTTCATCGCCAGCGTGCCCATCGCCATCGTCTACAACTTCTTCGTGGACCGCTTCATCGCGGGCTTCACGGTGGGGGCGGTCAGGTAATCGCGGGGCGATCCCCGGGAATGCCGGCACGTCAGCGGCAGCCCAGTCGGGCGAGGAGTGCTTCACTTCGGCGAGGTCTGCATCCGGTTCCCGCCGCTGGGAGCGGCTTGACCGATGCCGAGACAGTACGGCTTACGCTCCGAGCCCGCGCCCGACGGTCACGCCCTGGCGAGCCAGTCCAGCAGATCCTTTGCGGATCGGAGGTCACGCGTGTCGAAGCCTTCGGTGAACGATGCCGTCGCCTCGGCCAAGAGGCGCTGCGCGTCCCTTGGCCGCCCCTGACGGTGCCACAGACGCGCCAGACTCGAGGCGGCACGCAGCTCCCACGCTCTCGCCCGCTGCTTACGGGCGACGTCCATCGCCCGCTGGAAGCACGCTTCGGCCTCGACCACGTCGGATCGCTTGCCGGCGGCGAGGAGCAACTCGCCGCGGAGGCGCTCGAGCTCCGCTTCCATGAAGCACTCGCCGTACAGGCGGGCGCGGGCCAGCCCTCGTCGACGGACCTGAGTCCACCCTCGACGTCATCCTGACGAAGCTGGGCCTCGGCGATGAAGGCCAGGAACGTCGGCAGATGAGCGCCGGCGCCCGTGGCCTGCCAGTCGCGGAGCCCTCGATGCATCTCGGCCAGCCCGGTCTCGACTTCGTCCAGGCCCACCAGCGCCGAACCTCGAATCAGTCGGGCCATGCCTCCCCACTGCGGAAAGCCGAATTCGGCGTCGAGAGCCTGGCATGCCTCGGCCGCAGACCGCGCCGCCTCCAGGTCACCCCGGAAAAGACGGACCAGGCCACCGTGGGTTTGGGCATTGGCCTCGCTGTGAGGATGAGCCAGTTCTCGCACCAGCGCGAGCGCCCGCTCCAATCGCTCGATGGCTTGCTGCGGATAGCCGAGCACCCAGCGGATCACCGCCTCGAAGGTCAGACCACAGCTGCGCGCGTCGTGGCCGCCGTAAAGGAACGCGAGCGATCGGTGCTGCTCCTGATCGTAAAGAGCGATGCCTTGCTGACACGCCTCGAGCGCCTCCAACAACAGTCCGCTGGACATATGAGTCGGCCATCGCGCGTGATGCGCTTCCACGAGGAGACCGGCATCACCGGAGCGTCGGGCATGGGCCAGCAGCCGGTCCGAGATCGCGAGCGCCTTCCGCATGTTGCCCTGGAGATTGAGGAATCCCCACTGGCCCCACAGGGCCGGAAACACTTCCGGGATGTCGCCGAGCTGCTCGCACAGCTCCTGCGCCCGCGTGTAGACGCGCTCGGTCTCGGGCGCCGCGAAGCCGCGGCTCCCGAAGAGCACCGACCCGAGCGGCATCAAGAGCGCGAGCTCCTGCCGCGCCCGCTCCGCCGTCTCCGGGAGCGAGGTGATCAGCGCGAGCGCCTGCTCGAAGTGGGCGACGGCCTCGGCGCTCGCCGAGCGCCTCACCGCGTGCTCGCCCGCGGCCTGCCAGCACGGGATGGCCAGGGTGGCGAGGCCGGCCTCGGTGTAATGATGGGCCATCAGCTCCGGCTGCAGCTCGGCCACCTGCGGGAACTGCTCGGCGAGCACGGCGGCGATCTTGCGGTGGTGCTGCTGCCGCGTGCTCCGGAGCAACGACTGGTAGGCCGCCTCCTGGATGAGCGCGTGCTTGAAGACGTAGGTAGACGCGGGCGCCAGCCCGCGCTGGTAGAGCAGCTCGGCCTCGACCAGGCGCCCCAGCTCGCGCTGGAGCCCCGTCTCATCCAGCGGGGACACCTCGCGAAGCAGCTCGTAGGAGAACTCGCGCCCGATGGTTGCTGCAAGCTGCGCGACGGGCCGGGCTTCCGGCAAGCGATCGAGCCTCGCCATCAGCGAGTCGTGCAGCGTGGTGGGGATGGCGAGCGTGCCGAGCGGGCCTGTCAGCTCGTAGCGCGCCTCCCGATCGCGCAGGAGACCGGATTCGAGCACCATCTTCGTGATTTCTTCCACGAAGAGCGGGACCCCGTCGGCGCCGGCCACGACCTTCTGCAGCACCTCCCCGGGAAGCGCCTTGCCTCCGGCGACGCTCAGGATCATCTGCTCGGTCAGACGCCGGGGCAGGCGGCTCAAGGTGATCTGGATCGTGTGCGAGAGAACGGCCCAGGGCGGCCGAAAGTCCGGCCGGGCGGTGAGGAGGAGGCACACGCGAGCGGTGGCCACCTGCTCGACGAGGAGCGACAGGAACTCCAGCGAGGACGCGTCCACCCAGTGGAGGTCCTCGACAAGCACGAGCAACGGCCGCCGGGCAGCGAGCCCCAGGAGGATCTCGAGGGCGATGGCGATCGTCCGCTGCCGCTGACGCTGCGGCGTCCACGAGAGTGCCGTGTGCTCGGCCGGCGCGGGCAGGCCGAGCAGCGACGCAAGCAAGGCGACTCCCTCCGCGGGCGAGATGCCGCAATCGACCAGCGTTCGTTCGACGCGGCGGACCAGTATTTCGGCCGTGTCTTCGCGCCCGAAGCCAAGCGCGCCCCGGAGCAGCTCGATCACGACGTGCAACGGGCTGTGCTGCCGGTACGGCGAGCAACGGCTCTCGATCCGCGTGTGAGCCACGCCGGAGAGACGCTCGCACACGGTCTGGGTGAGGCGTGTCTTACCGATACCGGCCTCGCCGCTCGCAAGGACGACTTGCCCCATCGCGTCCCCGGCCGCCTCCCAGCGCTCGAGGATGAGCGCGACCTCGCGCTCCCGTCCGACAAACGGCGTGGGGGCCGGTCCAATGAAGCCGTCGCCCGCGCGGCTCCGTTCGCCCACGACCTCGTACACGGCCTGCGGCGTGCCGACGCCCCGGAGGGTTCTCGCCTCGAAGCGCGCGGCAGGTAAAGAAGCGCTCGACCAGCCGATGCGTCGCTCCGCTGATCACCATCGTGTCCGGCTCCGCCAGGGCCTGCAGCCGCGCGGCCACGTTCGGTGCCTCGCCAAGGGCAAGTTGCTCGCGGCGGTCCCCGGCACCCACCTCGCCGACGACCACGAGGCCGGTGTGGATGCCCACCCGCACGGCCAGGCGGACACCGCCCGGGGGTTGCCCTGCGTTGACGGCGCCGATAGCCTTCACGATCGCGAGCCCAGCGCGCACCGCGCGCTGGGCGTCATCGCCGTGCGCGGCCGGATAACCCCAATACACGAGCAGGCCGTCCCCGAGGTACTGGGCGATGTGGCCGTCGAATCGCGCGACCACGCCCGCGCCCGCGGCCTGATAACCGCGCACATGCACGCGCAACTCTTCGGGGTCGAGGCGGCCGGAGAGCGCCGTCGAGCCCACGAGGTCGCAGAACATGACGCTGAGCTGGCGCCGTTCCGCGTCGGGAATGGCGGCGGCAGGCGCCGCCGCCTGTACGGGCACGACGGGCGCTGGTGTCTCGCGCGCCGGCGCGCTCTGCGTCGGCCCGGCCCCGAGCGCGAGACGCTGCCCGCAACCGCCGCAGAACTCGTCACCGGCCTCGTTGCTGAAACCGCAAGCCGGGCATGCCACGGCCAGCAGCGCGCCGCACTTCGAGCAGAAACGGCGTCCCGGCCGATTCTCGGTCCCGCAGGCACGTCATCGCGGCTCTTCGTCCGGGGGAAGGGCTTCATTCAGCCCCGCGTGAGCGGATGCTTCCCATTATAGGACGTCCCCTGATCTGGAATAACGCCTTCCAACGTTCCAGACGGTGAGCGAGGTCTCACTCGTCCGTCGCATGCCCATCGGCGCGATCCCCCGCAGCGATCGCGAGACGCGCAGTGCTGTCATGGTGCGCCGGGCCATGCGCCCTGTGCTAACGTGGGCGGCACACTCCGCCGTCAACCATCGGGAAGGAGACAGCCGCCATGCCCGAGTCATCGACGTCCTTCACGCTCATCACGGCCGCGCGCCTTCTCGACGGCAGCGGCTCTGCACCGATCGAACAGGGCGCGCTGCTCATCGAGGGCGACCGCATCGTCAGCCTGGGTCGCATCAGCGACGTCCGCGCGCCCGACGGAGCATCGGTGAACCGTCACGACTACGGCGCCGCCACGATCCTGCCCGGGCTCGTGGATGCGCACACGCACCTGGTGGCGCCCGGCGACGGCACGCTCGGCGACGATGTGGCCAAGGAAGACGACCATCTCCTGCTGCTCCAGGCGGCGAAGAACGCCCGCACCCTGCTCCACTCCGGCGTGACCACGCTCCGCGAGAACGGCGCGAAGGGCAAGGTGGCCTTCTCGCTGCGCGAGGGGATCTGCCGTCAGCTCGCGCCGGGGCCGCGCATGGTGATCTGCGGGCGGCCCATCACGATCACCGGCGGACACATGGGCTACTTCGGTTCGGAAGCGGACGGCGAGACGGCCGTGCGCGCCGAGGTCAGGAAGCTCCTGAAGGAAGGCGCCGACTACATCAAGATCGTGGCGAGCGGCGGCTCGACCCGCACGTCCGATCCGAACCGCGCCTCCTACACCGTGGCCGAGCTGGGGGCGATGACCGAGGAGGCCCACCGGCACGGCAAGCTCACCGCCGCGCATTGCACGTCGGCCCAGTCCGTCCAGAACTGCCTCGACGCCGACGTCGACATGATCATTCACTGCGTCTTCACCGAGCCAGACGGCACCTACCGCTTCCGCCCCGACCTCGTCGAGCGGCTCGCCGCGGCCAAGGCGTGGGTCAACCCGACGCTCTACGTGATGAAGGCCGGGATCGAGCGCCAGCGCGAGGCGCGGGCACGCGAGGGACGTCTCACGCCCGAGTTGGCGGCGCAGCTCGACCAGCAGCGGCGCGCGCTCGACGTTCGCGTCGACGCCGTCCGCCGCATGAGCGAGGCCGGCGTCCGCATGACGGCCGGTTCGGACTCGCCCTGGGGCTGGTACGCGCCCGGCGAGTTCGTCCACGAGATTCACATGCTGGCCCAGGCTGGGCTCTCGTACGGGGATGCAGTCGTGGCCGGCACCGCGGGCGCGGCGGACTCCATCGGCGCCGGCGGCATGGCCGGGCGGCTGGCCCCCGGACGGCCCGCCGACGTACTGGTCGTGCGGGGAGATCCCACGCGCGAGATCACCGCGCTCTGGGATGTGCTCGACGTGTATCAGGCCGGCCTGCGCATCGAACGCGGCATACGATAACGCTCCTGCGTCAGCCGACGGAATCCCGACCCGTGTTCGCTCCCGAGGCTCTCGTGGCGCCCTCGCGCGAGCCAGACGCGCTAGCCCAGGAGGGCGCCCCGCGTCTTCGTCGGTAGCCGGTACACGCTGGTGCGAGCGGTGAGAAAGAGCACGCTCCCGTCCTCGCCCCAGGCCAGGTTCGCCGGCAGTTCCGGAAGGGCGATGCGGCCGAGAAACGCGCCGTCCGCGCGACACACCCACACGCCGCCGGGACCGGTGCAGAAGATATTGCCCTGACGGTCGACCTTGAGCCCGTCGGGTACGCCGGGATCCGAGGACGCCATGTCCAGGAGCACCCGACCTCCGGTCACACTCCCGTCCGGACGCACCGAGAATGCACGGATGTGCTTGTGGGCGGAATCGTCGACGTACAGCATCGACTCGTCGGGAGAGAAGGCGAGGCCATTCGGTAGCGCGAAGTCGTCCACGAGCAGGTGCAGGCCGCCGTCCGGCGCCAGGCGGTAGACGCCGTGGACGGACAGCTCCTTCCCGGGGATCGGTGCCGTCCACCAGTTCGCCGGCCGTACGACACCGGGTCTGCTCGGCTGCACGGCATACGGCGGATCCGTGAAATACACGGCGCCGTCGGACTTGACCACGATGTCGTTGGGGCTATTGAGACGCTTGCCCTCGAAGCGCTCGGCGAGAACGGTGCGGCTGCCGTCATCGGCGACGCGCGTCACGCGCCGGCCGTCGTGCTCCGCCGCGAGCACGCGGCCCTGACGGTCGAGCGTCAGACCGTTGGACATGCCGACGGCAAAGGTGGTCAGCTCGGGCCCCTCGGGCAGCCGTCGCCAGCGCACGATCCGCTTGTTCGGGATGTCGCTGAACAGCAGGTAGCCCCCGCGCCATATGGGCCCCTCGGTGAAGGTCAGTCCGCCGGCGACGCGCTCGATGGGCGCGTCGGGCGCGACGAGGTCGTGCAGGCGAGCATCGTGCGTCTCCATGGGGGACATTGGCCGAATCCCTCAGCTCTCGAGCTTCTCGATGATTTCCATCTGCGCGCCGTCCGGTCCCTCGCAGAACCCCACGCGCCGGCCGCCCGAGCCGACCAGCTCCTCGAGGATCTTCACGCCGTTCGCCCGAAGCGTGGCCATCGTGCCCGGATAGTCGTCCGTGTCCACGGCGATGTGCTCCACGCCATAGTGCTGCTCGCGAGTCTGTGTCTCGACGAAGCCGCTGACGTTCATCATCAGGCCGTGAAGGTTCAGGCGGAAGCCGTTGCGGCCCACCTCGGAGACGATGGTCGCTCCGAAGTTGTCCACGTAGAACTGCACGGCCTTCCTCGGGTCCCGCGTCTTCAGGTGGACGTGATTGATCTGCAGTGTCATGGATCTCTCCTTGTCGGATGGAGACGCAGCGATCGAGCGCCGCCCCGATACTGCCTCGCGCGCGCGAACGCGTCAAGACGTGTGGCGTTCGGTGTATGCTGTCGGCGCACGCGTCGGCGTCCTCCCGCGCGATCGGACGCCGCGATCATTTTCGAATCCGGGGATCGAACATGCGCATCGGACTCTTCGCGTTGGGCCTCGGCACGGCCGCCCAGCCGGACGTGATCCGCGCCGTCGCCGAGACCGCCGAGCGGACCGGCGTCGCCACGCTCTGGGCGGCCGAGCACGTGGTGCTGTTCGACCGGTATCGCTCGGCGTACCCGTACTCGCCGACCGGGGCGTTTCCCCTTGGCGCGCAGGCCGACTGGCTCGACCCGTTCATCACCCTCACGTTCGCCGCCGCGGTCACCCGGCGCGTCCGGCTCGCGACGGGTATCTGTCTCGTTCCCGAGCACAATCCCCTGATCCTGGCCAAGGAGGTCGCGAGCCTCGACCGTCTGGCCGGGGGCCGGTTCGCGCTGGGGGTCGGCATCGGCTGGGCGGCGGAGGAGTTCGCGGCCCTCGGCGTTCCCTTCGCCCGGCGAGCGCAGCGGACCCGCGAGTACGTCGAGGTCATGCGCAAGCTCTGGAGCCCCGGCGTGGCAAGCCATCACGGGGAATACGTGCGCTTCGAGGACGCGGGAAGCTTTCCGAAGCCGTCGCAGGGCAGCCGGCTCCCGGTGATCTTCGGCGGCGAGAGCGAGCCCGCGCTCCGCCGCGTCGCCGAATATGGGGATGGCTGGTACGGATTCAATCTCGATCCCCCGGCGGCCCGGGAGAAGCTCGCGAGGCTCGACCTGCTGCTCGCAGCGCACCGACGGTCGCGGGCGGACGTCGAGGTGATCGTCGCGCCCTATACGCAGCACATCGGCGCCGAGGACCTGCAGCGCTATCAGGACGTCGGAGTGAATGAGGTCGTGTTGCTCGCCACCGTCCCCGCAGACCCGGCCGCGGCGGCAGCGCGGGTCGAGCGCTTTGCGCGCGAGTGGGTCGAGCCCGCGCAGCGGTGCCGGTGATGAACGCCGAGACGCGCGCCGTGATGGATCACGTCGACCCGCGGGATCTGATCGACCTCGCCAGCGCCCTCATCCGCATTCCGAGCTTCAAGACCGAGGAGACGCCCGTCGCGCTCTTCCTCGATGGGTTCTTCCGCGAGCGAGGCTACGCGGTCGACCTCCAGGAGATCGAGCCCGGACGCTTTCAGACCATCGCGACCCTGCGCGGCACCGGCGGGGGCGCCAGCCTCATGTTGAACGGCCACACCGATATCAACTCGCTCACTCGGCGCTGGCACCGCGACCCGTGGACTCCAAGCCTCGAGGGCGACCGCCTCTACGGCCACGGCGTCCAGAACATGAAGGGTGGGCTGGCCAGCATCATCATGGCGGCGGAGGCCATTCGCCGCTCCGGCGCGCGCCTGGCCGGCGATCTCGTCGTCGCCTGCGTGGCCGGCGAGACGCAAGGCGGCGAGGGCACCTACGCTCTGATGGAGCGCGGGTTCCGGACCGATGCCGCGGTGGTGGCCGAGCCGTTCGGCTCTGAGCATCTCGTCACCGTACACTCCGGCATCGTTCACATGGCGATCCACGCCTACGGCGTGACGGGGCACATCGGGCGCCTCGAGGGCACCGTGAACGCCGTGCTCAAGATGTCGTCGATCATCGAGGCGCTCTCGCGGGTCGAGTTCCAGCACACGCCGCGGCCAGACCTGCCCGCGTTCCCGCGGCTCAACGTCGGCAGTATCATCGGCGGGCGCGGCCAGGACTATGTCCTCATCGAGCCACCGTACATACCGGACCTCTGCACGATCATGGTCGACGTGCACTTCGTGCCGGGTCAGACGGTGGACGGGATCGTGGCCGACATCCGACGCGCGCTGGACGCCGCCGTCGCCCGCGATCCCGCCCTCAGGTACGAGATCGAGATCCCACCGCCGGCTCGCTTCAAGGGCCGGCGGCGGCTGGTGATGGATCCTCTGGACGTGCCCGTCGACGCGCCGATCGTGCAGGCGGTCGCCCGGAGCTATCGCGCGGTGACGGAACGGGAGCCGCGCGCCATCGGCACCGTGCTGCCCCACTCGTACAGCGCCGACGACACGTGTCATCTGTGGAAGGCCGGCATCCCGTGTCTGCTGTATGGCCCGGCCGTCATCCGCGGGAGCCGGGACGAGGACGACGCGTGCGTCCTGGTGAGCGAGATGGTCACGGTGACGCGCGTCCTGGCCGTCACGGCGCTCGACGTCTGCCGGCGTTCCCCGTCCGAGCTGGCCATCACCGCGGCGGCTCCCCGAACGTGAACGTGGTGCCGGTCGACGTCACGACCAGCTCCGCCGGGAAGTGCCGGTAGAGCGCGAGCACCGCCTCCAGTCCCGTGCAGTGCTGCGGCACGATGTAATCGAGGCCCATCGCGCGGAAGGCGTCCACCACCTGTTCGATGCGCTCACCGGACAGGCCCGAGAGGTGGAATCCGCCGATGACGGCGTGAACCTTGCCGATGCCCGTGACGCGCGTCGCATGACGGCAGATGCCCACGATCCCGCGGTGCGAGCAGGAGGTGACCACGACGAGGCCGCGGTCCCGCACGTGGGCGATGAGGGTCTGCTCGCCGATGAAGGTGTCCTGCACGACCTCGCCGTCGCGCTCGACGCGGAGGGACGGCGGGATGACCTCGAATGGCACCGTCTCGTGCATCTCGCCCGACAGCAGCACGCCTTCGGCCAGCACCGTGGGGGTGGTCACCACGCGCACATCGAGGTCTTGACGCTCGAGCTCGTCGCGGCGGAGCTGGCCGATGTAGACGCGGTCACCGCCACGCTCGTTGTAGCGCGGGAGAAAGTGGTCGGCGCCTCCATGAAACGCCAACCCGCGCTTCATCGAGCGTCGGTACGTGGCGAGGAAGCGGGCCAGCCCGCCGAAATGGTCCTGATGCCCGTGCGAGAGCACGAGGGCGTCCACGCGCGAGGGATCCAGGCCAAGCTCGAGAAAGTTGTGGCAGTAACTGTCGCCCGTGAGGCCCCAGTCGAACGCGATGGTCCGGGTCTCCATCCCGCGCTCCACCTCGACCCAGTGGGCGAGTCCGTGCTCGGCCCGCAGGGTCGGCATCTTTCGCGCCCGCGCGTGGGTGAAGCGTCGCGCAACCTTCTCGTCGGCCCGCAGGTTGTCGATGGAATTGTCCACCACGGTGGTGACACTCAGACGGTCCACGGCGGGAAGGGAGACGGGCATGGGCGTTCAGCTCCTCGAGGAGTCGAGCGGGACCAGCGGAAGAATCAGCCGGGACTCGCGCGCGCGTTCGTGAAAAACGGTGTTGTCCGCGACGATTCGCCGGCGTTCCCGGCCGATGGGCTCGCCCGTGTTGGGGTTGACGTCGAAGCGCGGGTGGTTCGAGCTCGAGATGTCGAGCCGGATACGGTGGCCGGGCATGAACAGGTTGCTGGTGGGGTAGAGCGTGATGGTGAGGGGCACGGCGACGCCGGGCGCCGCGAATTCGGCCCGCTCGCGCCCGTTGCGGTAACGGAGGCGCACGATGCTATCGGTGAGATTCAACGCGTAGCCGAGCGGATACCACGGGCTCGGCGGATAGACGTCGATGAGCTTGGCGGTGAAGTCAGTGTCCGGGGCCGACGTGGCCACCCATAGCCGGACCTCGATGGGACCGGTGACCTCGACCGGCTCCTCCAGAGGCTCGGTCTGGAAGACGAGGACGTCGGGGCGCGATCCGAGCGTCAGATACGGAGGACGGCACCCGTGAAATCCCGGCGCCTCGCGCTGGTCGAAACCCCCTGGACGCATGACATCGGCGGTTCGCTCCCCGCGCCCCGCATAGCTCGGATCGACGATGCCGGCCGGGAGCGGCAGCACGTCGCGCAGCGATGAAACGTTGCCGCCGATGGATGGCACCGGATGGGCGGGATCGAAGCGATAGCTGGTGGCCGAGTCTGCCTCGCGCGGCGGGTCGGCACGGAGCGAGCCGTCGGCATGGAGGTAGAAGTCCGTGAACCGCGTACGCGCGAGCGGCCACTCATACTCGTCGCGCCAGCGGCCGCCGTGCACGAGCCGTCCCGCGCCCGATCGCCGCCCCGAGCCGCCGCCCATCACGAAGATCCGGAGAGGAGCCTCGCGGTCCAGACCGTTGTCGACCCCACGGAGCCAGCGGTCGAACCATCGGAGGTGCAGCTCGTCGAAGCTCGGTAGCGCAGCCTCCCGCCCGAACTCCACGTCGCCCGCGTACGATACCTCCACCGTCTTGGCTCCGTGGGTCCATGGCCCCACCAGCGCGCGCACCGGCCGCCCGCTGGCGCGCAATCCAGTGAAGTTCTGGAAGGTCGCGCGCGCGTACGAGTCGTACCAGCCACCCACGAAGAGGATGGGCATGTCCGCGAATCGGTCCCAGTGGGCGCGCGGATTGAGGCTCGGGTGGCGCCAGTAGTCGTCGTAGTCGGCGCGTGTGAGGATCTCGAGCGCCCACCTCTCGTACGGCGGCACGAGCGCGAGCTGCGTCTGCCCGGCACGGATCGGCATCCGTTCGAGCCAGTCCGAAAAGGGCGGGGCCCCGAAGTTGAGACCAGGAACGACGAAGGAAGGCGCGGTCAGCGCGGCCTGGGTGTTGTAGGCGGAGTGCCAGAACGCCCACGCCAGGAAGCGCAGCTCGAGGGCTCCTCCGTGGCGCACCGAGCTCTCGTGCGCGTCGGCGCCGCTCATGTTGGGGATCATCGTCCGGAGCCCTTCGGGCCCGAGCGCGGCCATCGCGGTCTGAGTCCAGCCCGACCACGAGGTCCCGAACGACCCGACGATCCCGTTCGACCACTCCTGACCGCGGATCCAGGCGATGGTGTCGGCGCCGTCCTCCGCCTCCGGAATCAGGAAGTTCACCTCTCCCTCCGACCGGAAACAGCCGCGGCAGTCCTGGTTGACGACCACATAGCCGCGAGTGGCGAACCAGCGACACTGGCCCAGCGTGGCTTCGGCCTCCGTCTTGTTGTAGGGCGTCCGGTGCAGCAGCACCGGGCGCGGCTCGGCGAGCGGTCGCCCTCCGCGCGCGGGACGATACACATCGGTGGCAAGGCGCACACCGTCACGCATCCGCACGAGCACGTTCTCGACCAGGTGCACGTCGAACTCGGGGCGCGCGGACTGGCCGGCGCGGTCGATGGGCATGCCGCCGGCGGGTGTCTCTCGTGTGGACCGGCTCGTCTCGATTGGCTTGGCCATGCACACGCTCAACGGCGATCCGACGTATTCGCCGAACGGCGGGATCCTCGAAAATCCGGCGCGCTCGTAGAGCGCGATGGCCTCGGGCTGACGGACGCCGGTCTCGAGGACGAGCTCGACGAGCCCCAGCGCCCGTGCCTCGGCCTCGAGCGCCGCGAGCAGCGTCCGCCCGACGCCACGGCTGCGCTCTCCAGGCGCCACGTACATGCGCTTGATCTCGGCCCGGCCGTCGTCGATGCGTCGCACCGCGCCGCAGCCGACCGGTACGCCGGCGCGCGACACGATGAGAAACGCGCCGTGGCCCTCGGTCACCTCGTCCGGATCGAGTCGAAAATGGGTGGCGCCGTCCTCGGGATAGCGGCGTGTCAGCTCGGCGTTGAGCGCCGCGATGAGATCGAGCGCGACCGTGGAGCGGATGTCACGCCGCTCCACGAGCAGATCATCTCGTTTCCTCGAAGTGTTCATCACCTTGTCTCCACGACCCGGGTTCTCGACCTGAGACCTCGTGCTGCCCGTCAGCTTAGTGACGGCGGCGAGCGATGGCAAGCCGCGTGAGCGGTCCCATCGCGCGTCGTCGGGCCGTCCCTGTATGATGGCGGACGATGCAGCGCCAGCCGCGGCGTGGATCGATGGCGGACCGGAACCGTGTCGAGTACGAGAAGCGGGTCAACCGCGTCATCGACCACGTCCGCCTGCATCTGGCTGACGAGCTGACGCTCACCGCCCTCGCCCGCGTCGCCGCGTTCTCGCCCTTTCACTTCCATCGGGTGTTCTGGGCGATCACCGGGGAAACCCTGTTCGGCTTCATCCACCGCCTGCGGATCGAGAAGGCCGCCGGCGCGCTCTTGACCGGCCTCGACCGGAGCATCCTCGAGGTGGCGCTGGACCACGGATTCTCCTCCGCCGCCACCTTCGCGCGCGCGTTCCGGGCGCATTTCGGCATGAGCGCCACCGAGTGGCGCAGCGGTGGCGCGGATCGTTGGCGCCGGCGCCACGAACAGGAGAGCAATCCGAGCAAACAGGATCGCAACCATGGCAAAGCACGAGCGCGCCGCCGGGCCGATACTCCTCGCAAACGACTCGAGGAGGCGTCCATGAACGTGCACGTCGGACAGCTCCCCACGCACCACGTCGCCTACATGCGCCACGTGGGCCCGTATGGCCCCCACGGCATCCCCGCGGTCTGGAAGCGGCTCAACGACTGGATCCGGACGCGCGGGCTCGAGGGCCCCGAGAGCATCCGGATCGGCATCGGCTACGACGATCCGACGATCACTCCTCACGAGAAGTGCCGCTACGACGCCTGTGTCGTCGTCCCGCCCGACTTCATGGGCGACAAGTGGGTGAACGTCATGGATGTTCCCGGTGGCGCGTATGCGGTGAGCGCGTGGAGCGGCACGACCCACGAGATCGAGGAGGCGTGGCAGTCGCTCTACCGCACCTGGTTGCCCGGCAGTGGCTACGAGCCAGACGACCGGCCGTGCCTCGAGGTGTACCGCGGCCGCCCTGATGTCGAGGGACGTCCGGGAGCGTTCCGCTGCGATCTGTGCGTCCCCGTGAGGCCAATCTGATGTCCCGCGTGGGTCAGACTGCGCGCGTCGTCGGCGGTTGCTTGATGGTCGGCCTCCTGGCGCTGGCGTCGACGTGGAGCGTTCGGTCCGCCGGCAGCCGCGAGGCGCCGCCCTCCAGCGTCGTCGCGCTCGTCGGTGGCCGCGTCCAGGCCTCGCCCGAGGCGGCTCCAATCCCCGACGGAGTCGTGCTCATCGGCAACGGAGCCATCACCGCGGTAGGGCCTCGCGGGAACACTCCTGTGCCCCCTGGCGCCACGGTGATCGACTGCACGGGCGCGACCGTGACGAGCGGCTTCTGGAACAGTCACGTCCATTTCATGGGCGCAGCGTTCCAGCCGGCGGAGACCGCGCCTCCCGGCCAGCTTTCCGAGGCGGTGCGCGCGATGCTGACGTCGTGGGGCGTGGTCCACGCCGTGGACATCGGCTCGCGGCTGGAGAACACGCTTGCCCTGCGCCGCCGGATCGAGAGTGGCGAGATTCCGGGGCCATCCATCCTCACCGCGGGGCTCGGATTCGTCCCGGTCGGCGGGAGCCCCTACTACATCCTGCCGGCGCACTTGCCGGAGCTGACCGCCGCCGACCAGACGGCGACGATCGTCAACGACCAGCTGGACCGGGGTGGGGACGTCGTCAAGCTCTTCACGGGCTCGTGGGCTCGACGGGATCTGATCGTCGTGATGCCGGTCGAACTGGTGCGGGCGGCGACCGAGGTTGCCCACCGCCGCGGCAAGCTGGTCTTCGCGCATCCGTCCAACAGCGCGGGCGCTCGCGCGGCGATCGAGGGCGGCGTGGACATCCTCGCGCACACCTTTCCGGCCGAGCTCGACAGACGTCCGTGGGATCGGGCACTGCCAGGCATGATGCGGGAGCGCAACATGGCACTGGTCCCGACACTGAAGCTCTACCCGTACGAGCTCGGACGGGCGGGACTGCCGAAGAATGTGGTCGACGTGGTGCTCGGCGACGCCCAGGCGCAGCTCCGCGCCTTTGCCGAGCTGGGCGGCCAGGTCCTCTTCGGAACCGACGTCGGCTACATAACGGACTTCGATCCGACCGACGAGTACCTCTACATGGCGCAGGCCGGGCTGTCGTATCCCCAGATCCTCGCGGCGCTCACCACGGCGCCGGCCGCCCGCCTCGGCGCCGCGTCGCACGCCGGACGGCTCGCGGTTGGCTACGACGCCGACGTCGTCGTGCTCGAGGGCGATCCCGCCCAGGACATCCGCGCGCTCGCGCGCGTCCGAGCGACCCTGCGCGGCGGCCGCGTCATCGCGACGCGCGCGCGGTCATGACGGGACGGCTTCCCTCCCGCCGACAGTGTCGGCGATCCGCGCGCGCGCCGGCCACTCTACGGGTTCACGATCACCTTGATCGGATCACCGATCCTTTTCTCCAGGACGTCGAACGCCTCGTGCACGCGTGACAGGGGAAAGCGGTGGGTGACGAGCGGGGCAGCGCTGATGCGGCCGGCCGCCAGGAGCGCCAGCGCCCGGCCGACGCTCGTGCCCCCCTCGCCTCGCTCGGTATGGATCGTGATGTTGCGTAGCACGGCCTGCGTCACGTCGGCGGTGATCGGCCCGCGGTAGAAGGCCACGAGGAGGACCTTGCCTCCGGGCTTGGTCATGCGGATAGCCTGGTCGAAGGTCTCGTTCCCTCCGGCGCAATCGATGACCAGGTCCGCCCCTTTGCCCCTGGTGACCGCGAGCACTTCTGCGACGGGGTCGACGCTCCGGCTGTCGACGACGACGTCCGCGCCAAGCCGCCGGCCCAGCGCCAGCCGAGACTCGCGCGTTCCCGTCAAGATCACACGCGTCGCGCCGAGCGCCTTCACGAGCTGCACGGCCATGAGGCCGATCGGCCCCGGACCCAGCACGGCCACCGTCTCGCCGGCCACGTAGCCGCCCGCGTTCTCGATGCCGAAGAGCGGGCTCCCGGAGGTCATCACCACGACGGCCTCCTCGTAGCTCACGTTGTCGGGAATGTGGTAGAGCGTGTTGATGTGGTTGAGCGCGTATTCGGCCAGGCCGCCGTTGGTCGTCATGCCGTTGGCCCGGTGACCACGGCCGACGTTGCCGTAGTTCAGGCATGCCGTGTAGAGTCCGCGAATACAGTTTTCGCACCGACGACAGCCCATGTGCGCCTCGACGACCACCCGGTCGCCGACCTGAAACTCATCCACCGTGCGCCCTACTGCGGCGACCTCACCGGCGTACTCATGGCCGAAGGTGAACTCGCCGTATGGCGGCATCTTCGGCAAGCCGTGGTGAATGATCTTCAGGTCCGTGCCTCAGATGCCGCAGGCCCGGACCCGGACGAGGACGTCTTCGTCGCCGAGCACCGCGACGGGTCGGTCCAGCACCTCGAAGTGGTCGGGCGCCATCAGGACGGTGGCCTTCATCGTCGTCGGCAGGGTCATCGCGACTCCTTTCGTGCGGCAGGGTCGCGCGCGGCGGGACCTCGCCCGCCGCGCGCGGGTCTCGGGATTTCGTTATGCAACCGTGGAGGGTTTGGGGGCGGGCGATGCGACCAGAGGTCGGTCCTCGAGCACGCCACGCTGGTCGGCTTGCGCGAGCACCGCCTCGATGGTCTTCACGAGCTTCCGCGCGGCTTCCACGGACAGCTCCACGGCAACGCGCGCCCCCGGCCCGAGGGCCTCGTTGACGAAGTCGATGTTGAGCGCGTGCTCCAGCTGCAGCTCGTACGGATGGTCATAGGACACGTTGGCCTCGCGCACCTCGAACCACTCCTGGCCGTTCTTCCCGCATCCTTCGATCTTCACCTGGTGAGCGATCATCGTGCACATGTCGAGATCCTCGTTTCAGCGCAGGGTTTTCTCGCAGAACGCCCACACCTTCTTCCAGCCGTCCATGGCCTGGTCCTGGCGGTACGCCGCGCGGTCGTAGTAGAAGAACCCGTGACCCGCGCCGTCGTAGCGATGGAACTCGTACGACTTGCCGAGCTTCTTCAGCTCGGCCTCGTGCTGGTTCACCTGCTCCGGCGTGGGCGCTTTGTCCTCGTTGCCGAAGAGGCCGAGCAGCGGGCACGAGAGGTCTTTCGTGTAGTCGATCGGCGCCACCGGCTGCGCCGGCGTCAGCTCCTCCTTGGACTGGACCACGCGCCCGCCCCAGCAGTCGATCGCCGCGTCGAGTCCCTTGAGCCGGCATGCGGCGAGGAACGCCAGCCGGCCGCCCGAGCAGGTGCCGAAGATGCCGACCTTGCGACTGACGTAGGGCAGCGAACGCAAGAGGGCGTTCGCACCGTCGAGATCGCCGAGCACCCGGGCGTCCGGGGCGCCGCCCGCGGCGCGCACCTTGGCTCCCACGTCCTCGGGCGTGCCGTGGCCGTCGCGAAAGTAGAGGTTGGGCGAGATCGATACGAAGCCATGGTGGGCAAAACGGCGCGTGCACTCGCGGTACCACTCGTCCCAGCCCGGCGCATGGTGGATCACGATCATGCCGGGAAACGGCCCGGAGCCGAGCGGCCGCGCAAAGTACGCGTTGATGGTGTCCCCGTTGTGTCCCTTCATGGTCACGGTCTCGGCAATCATGCCTTCGTACTGATCGGTCTGGTACGTGTGCACGGTCCCCTCCTGTGTGAGATGTCCCAAAAAGGTCGGCTGCGCCTCTCCGACGCCTCGTCCACGCCCCGCCTGCACGGCGCCGCCATCGACACCATGCCGAAGCCGTCACGGACGTACCTTGCGCACTCAACGGGCGCAAGGTCTGCACGCGGAATCGTAGCCAGGCGCGACGGCACCGTCAAGCCATGGGCATACGTCACAGGCCAGATCACTTGCTAACAGCACAGGCCGGATCACCTCGCTAACATAGGCCGGATCATAGGACGGGGAGTATCCGTCGGCCCCTTGACCGGGCCGCTGTGCCTGGTTAGGATTCCCCCGCCGAGGAGGGGTCTCATGGTGGCTCGTTGTGTGCGCTGGGTCGACGGCTCCAGGCTCCCGAAGGTCGGGCCCGCGTCGGAGAATGGGCCCTTTGTCACGGTGGCCCGTGCCCGAGGTTCGGCCAGCGGCCTCCCGGTCCGCCTGGTCCCCGCCAGCGACACGGCGTTCATGTCGTTTACGCTCCTCGTTGGCGGATTCACTGCTGACCGGGTATAGCTTCGCATTGCCGTCTGGCAGTGGAGGTGTGCGATGGCTTGGAGCTTCTTCGCGGGGACACTCGATCCCGGCAAGTCCGCAACCTGGTGGTTCTGGTGGGGCGACGGCCGGCACGAAGACCAGGGCATCCAGGTGGCGCGTGCGCGGCCGCTCCCCAACGATGCCGGCGACTTCAAGATCATCACGCCGGCGCACTTCATCGTCACCGACCAGGGAATGAAGATCGAGCTCGACGGCGGCTACACCTACTCCATCACGGTGACCAATCTCGGACCATGGGCGTGCCCCTACGAAATCATCGGAACAGGAGTCTGAACATGAACATGGTGGTCCTCGTCGATGCGGACGGTTTCATTCGCGCCACCGCGCCGGCATCGATCAAGCTCAAGGGCAAGGGCGCGCCGAGCGGGGCGATGATCGTGCCTGGCGACGGCCTGACCGCGCATCAGGTGAAGATGCCGGATGAGCTCGAGGGGCTCGACGCGAGCGAACTGCATCGCCGCTACCGCGTCGAACTGGGTGACAAGCCGAAGCTGGTCAAGATCGACCTGAGAGCACCGCGGCGGAAGAGCTAGACGCATGTTCGACGTGTATTGGGTCGGATGGATCGCGAGCTTCACCAACTCAGCGGACACCATCAACCCGATCTCTCTGACCCTCAACTTTCCGCCGGGGATGAACATCCTCGCGACCATCTCGGTCTCGGGCTTCTCGCAATCGGTTGACGTCCAGCGGGGAATCCCGGGGATGGTGGGCGCGGGGGTGCGACGATGGCAGGTCTTCAATTCGGACGGGAGCGTGAGTCAGATCGACCCGGGAGGGGATCCGACCAACAATGGGGTGTTCATCCGCAACTGCGCGTCAGTGACGTTCGAGCTTGCGACGTTGCTGGCCAACGCCTATGCGCAAGTGAACGTCTACACGACGTCGTGACCGCGAATCATGGCCAAGTCGTTCAGCCCCAAAGCGATGGCCGTAGTCGCGTATGACAAACGCACCGGCGCGATCGTGCATGTCCATCACGTCATCACGATGACGGGTGCTCGGCAGACGCCCGAAAAAGACTTGAGGAAGACCGCGCTTCAGGACACGGCCGATCGATGCGGGCGGCGCGTCAGCGAGATCGACACGATCGTCGTGGAGTCGAAGCAGCTCGAGGGCCCCAAGACGTTTCGTGTCGATCCTGCGAAACGCAAAGTGGTCGCATCGAAGGGCCAAGGACAGAGCGGCGGATCATTCGGGACTACGTTCCCTCCGCCCAAGTAGCGCGCGGACCAGTCCGTCGTTTCGCGACGGCGTTTCCTGATCGCGCCGGATTCTCCGGGCCGCCCTTGGTGCTGCCCATCATCGGTCTGGTGGAGCACGGTCAATGCCGTCTGCGTGGCCGGTCGTTGCACACTGTGCTGTGGCCGGGAGACAGCTTCGTGGGGTGGGGAACGCTGACGACCGGTCACGTGTGCGGTACGATCGCTGAACGAAGCGTGAGTGAGAGGGGAGAGGCTTGACTCCGAGAAAGATCGCGCGGAAGAATCCGTCGCCGACGACCACTCGCCCCCACATGCCGGGCTATGGAGTCCCGCGGTCGCGTGGAGGATTGCTGCCCTGGCGGTGGGCAGCCGATCGCCTGCGGCGATCGCACAACTACTGGATCATCACCACACGGCCCGACGGCACGCCCCACGCCATGCCCGTGTGGGGCGTCTGGCTCGATGATCGGT
>Ga0335077_10001455_pt1 | contig 28117 bp, 26 predicted proteins | sample Lox_Sample_31_FD_207151 | JGI IMG/M metagenome (GOLD analysis project Ga0335077, IMG submission 207151) | Soil microbial communities from Loxahatchee National Wildlife Refuge, Florida, United States - Lox_Sample_3.1 | ecosystem: Environmental > Terrestrial > Soil > Wetlands | place: USA... | reverse complement strand
CCCGCGCCAATCCAAAAATCAACGCGTTCATCACCGTGACCAAAGATACCGCCCGGGCGCGGGCCGACGCGATGGACGCCGAGCTCGCCCGCGGCCATGATCGCGGCCCGCTCCACGGCCTTCCCATCGCGCACAAAGATCTGATGATGACCCGCGGGGTCCGCACCACCGCCGGCTCCAAAATCTTCGCCGATTTCGTTCCGCAAGAAGACGCCGCCGTAGTGCGCAAACTTGACGGCGCCGGCGCGGTGATGGTCGGCAAGACCGGACTGCACGAGCTCGCCTACGGCATCACCTCCAATAATCCGCACTTCGGCGCGGTGCGCAATCCTTGGGACCCCGATCGCATTCCCGGCGGATCGAGCGGAGGGTCGGGCGCGGCCGTCGCCGCGGGACTGGTCTTTCTCGCCACCGGGACCGATACCGGCGGATCGATTCGCATCCCCTCGTCGTTTTGCGGAACCGTCGGGCTGAAACCGACGTACGAACGCATCAGCCGGCGCGGCGTGATTCCGCTGGGTCTGACGCTCGATCACATCGGACCGATGACGCGCACGGTTCGCGATTGCGCCGCCGCGTTTCAGGCGATGGCCGGGGATTCCAGCGGCTACGTTCCCTCCCAAAGCGACATCCACGGCGTGCGCATCGGGCTGCCCGCGAACTATTATTTCGACCGGCTCGATCCGGAAGTCGCCGCGGCGGCACGCGGCGCACTTCAAGCGGCGGCTGCCCACGGCGCGCACATGGTCGAAATTCACGTGCCCGATATTGACGCGATTAATACCGTCGGCCGCGTTCTGCTGCTGGTGGAGGCTGTGTCGAACCTCGGGCCACACCTGGCGCGGCGCGGCGATTTCGGCTCCGACGTTCTTGCCCTGCTCGATCAGGGCCGCCTGGTCTCCGGCGCCGAATACGCCGACGCCCAGCGCATACGCCGCCTTCAGATCCGCGAATTCTCAAAACTCTGGACGCAGGTCGATTGCATCGTCACGCCGGCGACGCCGATACCCGCGCCGAAAATCGGTCAGACGTCGATCGAGATCGGCGGCGCAAGCGATGATGTGCGCCTCGCCGCGACGCGCTTCATGCGCGCGATCAACGTTCTGGGCATTCCCGCGCTCGCGCTGCCCTGCGGCTTCACCCAATCCGGCCTGCCAATCGGTTTGCAGATTCTCGGTCCGCCGCGCCAGGAAGACGCGCTGCTGCGGATCGGCGCGGCGCTCGAAGACGCGCTCGCGCTGACCTCGCGGCGTCCGCAACCGCTATACTGAAATTCTCCCCCGGCGAACGGATACAGCATGGCCTCGCCTTTTGTCCACCTGCATTGCCACACGGATTATTCCTTGCTCGACGGAGCCTGCGAAATTTCCCAGCTCATGGACCTCGCCGTGGAGCAGAAAATGCCCGCGATCGCCATGACCGACCATGGCAACCTGTTCGGCGCGGTCGAGTTCTACAACAAGGCGAAAGAAAAGGGAATCCATCCGGTGATCGGTTGCGAGGTGTACGTCGCGCAGCAGGGTCACGCGAATAAAAGCGATTCTAATCGCTACAACCACCTGGTGCTGCTGTGCGAAAGCCAGGAGGGTTATCGCAACCTGATCCAGCTCGTCTCCACCGGCTACCTGGATGGTTTTTATTACAAACCGCGCATCGATAAGGACCTGCTCGCGCGGCACTCGAAGGGGCTGATGGCGCTCTCGGCGTGCCTGCGTGGCGACATCAACGAAACCCTGCTCGCGGATCGCTACGATGAAGCGCGGCGCCTGGCCTACGAATACACCGATCTTTTCGGTCCAAAGAATTTTTTTCTGGAGTTGCAGGATCACGGCCTGGAACCGGATGAAAAAGTCCTGCCGCTGATTCATCGCCTCTCGGCCGATACGGGGATTCCGCTGGTCGCGACCAACGATTCCCACTACCTGCGCCAGGACGACGCCCGCGCGCACGAAATCCTGCTGTGCATCCAGACCGGCAAGACCATGTCGGATGCCAATCGCATGCGCTTCGAAAAGACGGCGTTCTACCTGAAATCGCGCGAGGAAATGATGGCGTTGTTCGGCGAGGTGGAGCACGCGCTCGACCGCACCTGGGAAATCGCCGAACGCTGCCAGTTGAAGCTCGACCCGGTGAAGGAGCCGTTTCCGAAATTCGCGGTTCCCGAAGGCCACTCCATCGACACCTATTTCGAGTACGTCGCGCGGATGGGATTCGAGAAACGGCGCGTGCGCCTGGAGGCTCTGCGCGCGCAGGGCCGGCTGAAGCACGACCTCGCCGAATACGCCGAACGCCTGGATCGCGAAATCAAGATGATCCAGCAGATGAAATTCTCCGGATATTTTCTGATCGTCTGGGACTTCATCCGCTTCGCCCGGCAGCAATCGATTCCTGTGGGGCCGGGGCGCGGATCGGCGACGGGAAGCCTGGTGAGCTACGCGATGGAGATCACCGACATCGATCCGCTCGAATACAGCTTGATTTTCGAGCGCTTCCTCAATCCCGAGCGCATCAGCATGCCGGATATCGACATCGATTTCTGCACGCGCGGACGCGGCAGCGTGATCCAGTACGTCACGGAAAAATACGGGCGCGAGCAGGTGGCGCAGATCATCACCTTCGGCACGCTGGGCGCGCGCGCGGCGATCAAGGACGTGGGCCGCGCGCTCGATTTGAGTTATGGCGACGTGGACCGTATCACCAAGCTGGTTCCGTCGATGCCGCTGAACATCAAGATCAAGGACGCGCGCAAAATGGAGCCGCAGATCGACGAGCTCGGGCGCAAGGAGCCGCGCGTCAAGGAGGTTCTCGAAGTTGCCGAGCGCCTGGAAGGCATGGCGCGCAACGCGTCGGTACACGCCGCGGGGGTGGTCATCTCGCCTGCGCCGTTGAAAGACCTGGTTCCGCTGTACAAGACGAACAAAGATGAAATCGTCACGCAGTACGACATGGTGGGCCTGGAAAAACTCGGGCTGCTCAAGATGGACTTCCTGGGCCTGACCACGCTCACCATCATCGACGACACGTTGAAGCTGGTCGAGCGGCTCGGTACGAACTTGCGCATCGAGAGTATCCCGCTCGATGACAGACAGACCTATGAGGTCGTGTTTCACACCGGACACACGAGCGGCGTGTTCCAGTTTGAGTCCTCGGGGATGCGCGACATTCTGCGCCGCTACAAGCCGGACCGACTCGACGATCTGATCGCGCTCAATGCGCTGTATCGTCCGGGCCCGATGGACATGATCGACGACTTCATCGAGCGCAAGCACGGGCGCTTGCCGATCACTTACGATTTTCCCGAGATCAAAGACATTCTCGAGGAGTCCTTCGGCGTGATCGTGTACCAGGAGCAGGTGATGCAGATCTCCAATCGCCTGGCCGGGTATTCGCTCGGAGAAGCCGACCTGCTGCGCCGCGCGATGGGCAAGAAAAAGGCCGAGGAGATGGCCAAGCAGCGCGCGCGCTTCCTCGAAGGCGCAAAAGCTAAGGGCCTCAACCAGCGCAAGGTCGAAAAAATTTTCGATCAGATGGCGAAGTTCGCCGGCTACGGATTCAACAAATCGCATTCCGCTGCGTACGCATATCTCGCCTACATCACGGCGTATTTGAAGACACACTGCCGCCTCGAATTCATGTCCGCGCTTCTTACCTCGCAGAACGGAAACACCGCTCAGGTTGTGAAGTACATCAACGAGTGCCGGGAGATGGGTGTCAAGGTGCTGCCGCCGGATGTCAACACCTCGGAGTTCAACTTTACCCCGGATGGAGACGGTATTCGTTTTGGGCTCGGCGCCATAAAAAGTGTCGGGGGTGCCGCAGTCGAGTCGATCATCTTGGCGAGGCAGGAGGATGGACGGTTCCGGTCGCTCTATGAGTTCTGCGAGCGCGTTGACATGGGCGCGGTTAACCGGCGCATGATCGAAAGTTTCATCAAGGCCGGCGCTTTCGATTCCCTCGAAGGGACGCGCGCGCAGTTGACCGCGGTGATCGACAGCGCCATGGAGTCCGGAGCGCGCGCGCACAAGGATCGCGAAAGTGGTCAATCGGGGCTGTTCGCCGAGTTGATCCAGGAGCAGCCCGCGGCCGAGCACGCTCTGCCGAAAGTGAAGGACTGGACCGGCGCGGAAAAGCTGGCCGGCGAAAAAGAAACGCTGGGATTCTATATCACCGGCCATCCGCTCGATCAATTCATCGAGAAGGCCAAAGAACTGGCCACGCACACCACGGGGCAGCTCGAAGGGCTCTCCAAGAACACCGAGGTCGCGCTGTGCGGCATCCTCACCGGCGTCCAGCGAAAGCGCAGCAAGGAAGGGAAGCTGTGGGCGGCGATGCACATCGAGGATCTGGAAGGCTCGGCCGAAGCGATGGTCTTCTCCACGCAATACGAGCGCCTGACCCCCGCGCTGGTCGAAGACAAGGCGGTGCTGGTGCGCGCGCTGGTTTTGCCGGAGGAAAGCGGACCGCCCAAAATTTCGGTGCAGGACATCGTACCGCTCGAAATCGCGCGGCTGAATCTGCCCTCGCTGATCTCGATTCGCGTCCCGCTGAATGGAAATGCGAGCGCCGCGACGGATTCCGAGCGAGCCGACGCGCTGCGCCGCCTGTTCGATCAAAAGCCGGGCGAGACCGAAGTGCGGCTGCGCCTTGAAAAATCGCGCGACTTCTCGGTTATCCTGGACGTTGCGGCCAAAGTTCGGCCGGACAAGGAGTTTTGCGCCGAGGTCGCGCGCATCTGCGGCTCGGAAGCGATGGAAATCCTGGCCAACTGAACGTCACGGAAAAAATGTCCGAAACAGCGCCGGCTCAGCCCATGAATCCGAGTTGGGAGCGCGTGCAGCTCGCGCGCCATCCCAAGCGTCCGCACGCGCTCGATTTCATTCAGAAAATTTTCACCAACTTTCACGAGCTCCACGGCGACCGCGCGTTTGGCGACGACCACGCCATCGTCGCTGGAATGGCCTGGCTCGATTCCAAGCCGGTGATGGTGATCGCACAGGAAAAAGGCCGCGATACCAAGCAGAAAATCTTTCGCAATTTCGGATTGCCCCGCCCGGAAGGCTATCGCAAGGCGATGCGCCTGATGCAGCTTGCGGCGAAATTCAACCGCCCGATCATCACCTTCCTCGACACGCAGGGCGCCTGGCACGGCAAGGACGCCGAGGAGCGCGGACAGGGCGAGGCGCTGGCTTACAATCTGCGCGAAATGTCGCGGCTGGGGGTTCCGGTCATTGTGACCGTTATCGGCGAAGGCGGCAGCGGAGGCGCGCTGGCGCTGGGCGTCGGCAATCGCGTGTTCATGCTCGAAAACGCGATTTACAGCGTGATCTCGCCCGAGAGCTGCGCCGCGATCATCTATCGCGATTCCGGCAACGCGCCCCAGGCTGCGGCGGCGCTCAAGCTCACCGCGCCCGACCTGCTCAAGTTCGGCCTGATCGACGGAATCGTGCCGGAGCCGGGCGAGGGCGCGCACACCGATCCGGATAGCGCGGCCGAAGCGCTCGCCGGCTTCCTGCGCCACGCGCTGGAGGAGCTCGCCGAAGAATCCCCCCGGGAATTGATCGACCAGCGTTACGAAAAATTCCGCCGCATGGGATCTTCCTTCATCGAGAGCGCGGCTATGCAGGGACAGCCATGAAGAAACCCGTGCTGATCGGCCTTCTGATCTTCGCCGCGATCATCGGCCTGCTCGTGTATTCGACGCTCACCCTCGGCGGACAGAAAGTCGAGGTGTGCATGCAGTTCAACGGGCGCCAGAGTTGCCGCACAGCTTCCGGTTCGACCAAAGAGCTGGCCCTGCGCACGGCGACTTCGAATGCCTGCGGCGACATCGCGTCCGGCGTGACCGATTCCCTCGCCTGCGAGCGTTCTGAGCCCGTTAAGGTCACCTGGAAGTAAATCACGCAATCCTGGCCCGCATCGCTGTATCACGTTGATTTTACGTGACCTGTCTTCCTTAAAACCGGCACTCGCCAAAATACGCTAAAATAGTATGTGGCATGCCCCCAGCCGCAAAGGCAGGCGTCGTTGACGTTACGCCATCATTGAATGATCCCCATTTATATATCGATCGAGAGCTGAGCCTGCTTGCGTTCCAGCGGCGAGTGCTCGAGGAAGCGCAGGACCCCTCGAATCCGCTGCTCGAACGCGTCAAGTTCCTTTCGATTCTTGCTTCTAACCTCGACGAGTTCTTTATGGTGCGCGTCGCCGTGCTCAAGCAGAAAGCCACGACCACCGCGCTCGACGGCTCGGTGCAGGCGCAGCTTGACAGCATCCGCGCCGAAGTGAAAAGCATTACCGCGGACGCCTACACGACGTGGCGAGAGTTGGCTGCCTCGCTCGACGCCGCGGGAATCGAGCTACGCGATTACGCCCAGCTCACCGAGCGCGAGCGCGATTCGATGGAGGCGTATTTCCGCCAGGTGGTTTATCCGGTGCTGACGCCGCTGGCGTTCGATCCCGGCCGGCCCTTTCCACACATCTCCAATCTCAGCCTGAACCTGGCAGTGGCCGTCCGCGACGGCAAAGGCGTCGAGCGGTTCGCGCGCGTCAAAGTTCCGGACACGCTCCCGCAACTGGTTCCGGTGGATCACAGCCTGAGTACGCGTCCCGTGCTGGTGTGGCTGGAGCATCTCATTATCGGCAATCTTCAGATGCTGTTTCCCGGTCTGGAGATCATCGAGGCCTATCCGTTCCGCGTGACGCGCGATGCCGAGGTCGAAATCCAGGAACTGGAAAGCGACGATCTGCTGGAGACCATCGAGGAGGCCGTGTGGCAGCGGCGATTCCGCGCCGCCGTCCGCTTGCAGGTTTCGACCGACATTCCCGAGCATATCCTTGAAACGCTCGTGGCTAACCTGGAACTCGACGCGCGCGACGTTTATCCCGTTGATGGTCCCTTGGATCTCAGCCGTCTGCGCCAACTCAATTCCATTGACCGGCCGGAATTGAAGGATGCGTCGTTTCTTCCCTACACTCCCGCGGATCTGAGCTCCAAGGCCGAGGACGACATCTTCGCGCTGCTGCGCCGCGAAGACGTGCTGCTGCACCACCCTTACGATTCGTTCCAGCCCGTGGTCGAGTTTCTGCGCCGTGCGGCCACCGATCCCGACGTCCTGGCGATCAAGATCACGCTGTACCGCGTCGGCCAGAACTCTCCGGTGGTCGAAGCGCTGCTGAACGCCATCGAGAATGGGAAACAGGTCGCGGTGCTGCTCGAATTAAAAGCGCGCTTCGACGAGGAAAGCAACATTGAATGGGCGAAAGCGCTGGAATCGGCGGGCGTGCACGTGGTGTATGGCCTGGTGGGGTTGAAGGTGCACTCCAAGGTCGCGCTGGTGGTGCGCCGCGAAGGCGAGACCATCCGCCGCTACGTGCACATGAGCACGGGTAATTACAACCCCATCACCGCGCGCCTGTACACGGACCTGAGCTTTTTCACCGCGGACGAGCAGATCGGCGCGGATGTGACGGACCTGTTCAACTACGTCACGGGGTACTCGGCCAAGAAGGAATTCCACAAGCTATTCGTCGCGCCCATCAATCTGCGGCAGAAGATGGAATCATTGATCCGCCGCGAGATCGAGCATGCGTCCAAGGGCAGGGAAGCGCGGCTGATTTTCAAAATGAACGCCCTTGAGGACGCGGGAATGATCCGGCTGCTGTACGAGGCCTCGCAGGCCGGCGTGCGCGTGGATCTTCTGGTGCGCGGAATCTGCTCGCTGCGGCCCGGGATTCCAGGCGTGAGCGAGAATATCCGCGTCACCAGCCTGGTCGGCCGGTTCCTGGAGCACAGCCGCATCTACTATTTCCTCAACGGCGGCCGGGAGCAGGTGTACCTGGGCAGCGCCGACATGATGGGCCGCAACCTGGATCATCGGGTCGAGCTTTTGTTCCCGGTCGAGAATAAACGCCTGCTGCGCCGCCTGCGCGACGACATCCTGGCAACCTATCTCGCCGACAACCGCAACGCCCGCCACATGCAGCCTGACGGCACGTTCGTATGGGACCCATCGCAACAGCCGGCGGTCGACAGCCAGGCGAAGTTTCTCCAGGCGCCGGTCGTCGTGCCCATGCAGGTCCGCAAGAGAAAATTGCGATAACGTCCGGCCTCCGGCTGGTATCCTGATAGCTGGAGGACACGGATGGGCCCGCTTCAGAATCTCGAGCAGTGGGATGATTTCGTTCAAAAGCGCTACGATCCCGATCGCAAGACCGAGGATTTTCGCGATTACGCCAACACCACTCCCGGCGTGCGCGAATTCTACCGGCTCAACCACACCCACCAGACCCACGAGTTCGCCTCCGCCAAAAGACGCGAGTACGCCGGACTCAATAAAAGCAAAATGGGGATCTGGGAGGCGCTCGAATATCTGAACACGCTCGTCGACGACAGCGATCCCGACACCGATCTCAGCCAGATCGAGCACAATTTGCAAACCGCCGAAGCGATCCGGCGCGACGGGCATCCGGAATGGTTCCAGCTCGCCGGCCTGGTGCACGATTTGGGCAAGGTGCTATGCCTGTGGGGTGAGCCGCAATGGGCCGTGGTCGGCGATACCTTCCCCACCGGCTGCGCCTACTCCGACAAAATCGTCTTCCACGAATTTTTCGCCGCCAATCCCGACGCCAGTCATCCGGTGTATTCGAAAAAACTCGGCGCGTACGAAGAAAACGGCGGCCTCGATCAGGTGACCATGAGCTGGGGCCACGACGAGTATTTTTATCACGTGGCCAAGGAATATCTGCCGGAGCCGGCGCTGTATATGGTCCGTTACCACTCGTTCTACCCCGCGCATCGCGAGGGCGCTTATGAGTACCTGATGAACGATCACGACCGCGAAATGTTCGAGTGGGTGAAGCGCTTCAATCCCTACGACCTGTACTCGAAGAGCGCGAAAAAACCGGATGCGCGCGAGTTGCGGCCGTATTATCAGAAGATCATCGACAGATATTTCCCGGCGCAGGTCGCATTTTAAGAACGGCAAGACCGGTTATCACGTCAGGCCGCGAAATTACGAGTGATGCAGCGCGTTCTCTCGGTTCAAAATCTGCGCAAGGTGTACGGCGAAACAGTCGCCGTAAATGGAATTTCGTTTGAGGTCTCACCCAGCGAGATCGTCGGCCTGCTGGGACCCAACGGCGCCGGCAAAACGACCACCATCAACATGATCCTTGGCGTGCTCGAGCCTACTTCGGGTAGCATCCGGATCGAGAGCATCGACCTTGCCGCGCAGCGCTCGCAGGCGCTCGAGAAGACCAATTTCGCGGCGGTCTACGCTCCGCTTCCGGGAAATCTCACGGTGTATCAAAATCTGCGCATTTTCGGAATGATCTACGGAGTGAAACCACTCGGCCCGCGTATTGAGGAGCTGCTCGCACAGTTCGAGCTGGAAAAATTCCGGAACACCAAGACGGGCGTATTGTCTTCGGGCGAGCAGACCCGCGTGGGTCTGGCCAAGGCGATGCTGAATCGCCCTCCGCTGCTGTTGCTCGATGAGCCGACCGCGTCGCTCGATCCCGCCGTCGCCCGCGATATCCGCGCCAGCATTCGCGATTTCGTCCGCGCGGGGGAATCCGGCGTTCTGTGGACCTCGCACAACATGTACGAGGTCGAAGCGGTCTGCGACCGCGTGCTGTTTCTTTCGCATGGCCAGATCCTGCTTGAAGGCGACCCGCGCGAACTGCCGCGCGAGCATGGGAAAGAAACGCTCGAAGATCTGTTCATCACCGTCGCGCGCGAACCGCTATCGCTAGAACACATGGGAGAGCAGGCCTGATGTCACTGGAGCGCACGGCGGCGGTGGTTTTGCGCCAGTATTACCTGCTGCGCGGCAGCCCGGCTCGCATTCCGCCGTTGTTTGCATGGGTTGCCATCGACATCACGTTGTGGGGATTCATCACTCGTTATCTCAACGCCGTCGCGTCGGCGGGATTCAACTTCGTCCCGGCGCTACTCGGCGCGGTGCTGCTGTGGGACTTTTTCATTCGCGTGATGCAAGGCGTCACCACGGCGTTTCTCGAAGACGTCTGGTCGCGCAATTTCCTGAATTTTTTCGCGACCCCGCTCTCCATCAGCGAATATATCGCCGGTCTGATCCTTTCGAGCATTTCCACCAGCGCGGTTGGCGTGACCGTCATGTTCCTGCTGGCCAGCCTCGTGTTCGGACTGTCGTTTCTGATCTACAAAGCTCTGCTGGCGCCGTTTCTTCTACTGCTGTTCGTGTTCGGAATCGCGCTGGGCGTTTTCGCGTGCGCGGTCGTGCTGCGCCTGGGTCCCGCTTCCGAGTGGTTCATCTGGCCGATCCCCGCGCTGATTTCGCCGTTCGCGGGCGTCTTTTATCCGATCTCGGTTTTGCCGCGCTGGATGCAGTGGATCTCGCGCGCAATCGCGCCGTCGTATGTGTTCGAGGGCATGCGCGCGATCGTCGCGCAGCGCCCGGCGCCGTTAGCCGATCTGGCCTGGAGCGCGGCCCTCGACCTGGTCTGCCTGGTGCTCGCCTGCTGGATTTTCCGACGTGTCTACCGGCACGCCGTCCGAACCGGTCTCATCGCCAGATACAGCGCTGAAAGCTTGAGCTAATTACGCTGATCAGCCTTTGCGGCTGAAATTCTTGAGCACGATCGCCAGCACGATCAGCAGCGACGCCGCCAGGCTGACAAAGTAGCTGAACAGGGTGCCTTCGTTGGGATGGGCCGACGACGCACGGCCGAAATCGTTCAGGCTGCGCACCAGGAACGACGCCGCGAACGCCAGGAATAGCGCATCGCGCGTCTTCCGCCAGAATTTGAAGAAATGCAGCGCCGCGATGACGCACAGGGTCGATAACGCGCCCAGGAGAAACATCTCCAGGCGGACCATCCAGTCCGGCGACATCACCGCTCCTCCGCCGTCAGACCGTAGACCAGCAGCGCCATCGCCCCTACGCCGGCCGCCAGCCGGAGCAGGTACAGGTCGACCTCGGGAAGAACCACCAGGTCCACGAACACCAGCGCACTCGACAGCGTCAGACCGGCAAAGCACAGCCCGCTCCACAACAGCAGCCGCTGCCGCACCTGGCGATAGGCCCGCAGCAGGAGCCAGGCGCATAGCAGGTTGACCAGCGTGGTCAGCAGATAAACGAAGGTTCTCACGATGGCTTCCGTTTCTTGGTGAACTGGAACGCGCGGGCGAATTCCCTGACTCCCGTCGAGGCCTTCAGATGGATTGCGGTCGAAACGCGAACCAGATCCTGGCGGTACAAATCCGCCACGCCGCTCAACAGGCGATCGTTTTCCGAGGACGCCACATAGCTCCAGAGCGCCGGCCCACCCCTCGCGACGAGTCCGCGGGCGCTCCAGTCCTCCAGGATTTTGCGGATTTGAAACGCCTGCACGAAGAGCCGCAGGGCAAGATCCTCTTCGCTCCACACCTGGGGACGCGAGTTCCAAAGCTGGAGAAGCGCTTCGAGATGCGGAACAGACTCGACCTGGTCGAAAATGAACCGCTCGACCTCGTCCCGGCTCGCCCTTTGCTCCGTACCTTTGGCGTCGCCTTTTCTGCGAGTCGCAGCCACGTCGAATCAACGATTATATCTGCTTCGGGACGTAAGCGCGACTGGTTTTGGACCGCAGTTAACGGTGACTATACTTGCCCATCAGCTCGCATTTTTCCATTACATGGCCCCGCATCGCGCGATCGAGTTGCGCCCGCGTCGCCCCCGCCGCTTCGTCGATTTTCGAATCGAGCGCGTACAGCCGGAAATAATAGCGATGCGTTCCGCTGGGCGGCTGCGGACCGTCGTAGCCAACCTCGCCGAATCCGTTGCGTCCCTGGCGCGCTCCGCCGGCCAGCTTCCCCGACCCGGCGCCCTCCGCGAGGCCCGTCGTCTCCGGCGAAATATCCCACACCAGCCAGTGCACGAACGTCCCCGAAGGCGCGTCCGGATCGTCCACGATCAGCGCCAGGCTCTTGGCCCCGCGCGGCACTCCGCTCCAGGTGAGCGGCGGCGAGACGTTCTCGCGCTGATGCGCGTATTTCTCGGGAATGACTCCATCGTTCTTGAATGCCGAGCTTTCCAGTTTCATGCTGCTCTCCTGTTCCGGGCATTTCTCACCGTTTTGGGCCGCGATGTTACTCTGAACACATGCGCGCTCTCTTTTGTTTATTATCTATCGCTCTCGTGTCTTGCTCCTCCAGCAAGGAGACGTCCAGCACGTCCAGCACCTCCGGCGCGGCGACTTCGGATCAATCCGCGCTCGACAAAGCCGCCGCGGAGCCGGGGGCGGTCCGCACGCCCAGCGGCCTGGTCTATCGTGAACTGACGGCCGGAACCGGGGCGTCCCCCAACGCTACCGACGTGGTCACGGTGAACTACCGCGGCACACTCACCGACGGCACGGAATTCGACAGCTCCTATAAGCGCAATCAGCCGGCGCAGTTTCCGCTGAATCGCGTGATCCCGTGCTGGACGGAGGGCGTCCAGAGAATGAAGATGGGGGGGAAATCGAAATTGGTGTGCCCGGCGAATCTGGCGTACGGAGAGCAGGGATCTCCGCCGGTGATTCCCGGCGGCGCGACACTGATCTTCGAAGTCGAGCTGCTCGGCATCAATCATTAGGCGCAACCGCGCGGCCGAATCTCCCGATCAGCCCGCGGATGCACTCGACCAGCTCAGGCGGCTCCAGCACCTCGAACTCGAAACCCAGCATTCCCAGGTAAAGGCACAGCCCTTCGAGCGACCCCGCTCCCAGGTGCAGCATGCACGAGCCCTCGTCGATCTCTTCGAGGATCGCCGCCGCCGGTGGAATCCGCTGGGCGGCTGCGCTGATGGAAACGTAAAGCTTCAGCTTGGCCTGATACGGGTAGGGAGCCGCGGCGATGCTGCGCCGCACGTACACGGCGAAATCGCCTTCAGGTGCTTTTCGCGGCGTGAAGCGCGCGCCCGCCGACGGCCGCCCGTCGATCCGGTCCACGCGGAACGTTCGCCAGTTATTGCGATTCACATCCCACGCCGCGAGGTACCAGCGATGCCCCGTGTGGACCAGCCGGTGCGGCTCGGTTTCGCGCAGGCTGGACGTTCCCTCGCGGCTTTGATACTGGAAACGCAGGATGCGCGAGTCGCGGCACGCGGCGGCGAGCGCGGCGAGCAGCCGGGCGTCCACCTTGGGACCGGCATGCGGCAGCGGCACGATCGAAGAGCCGAGCGCCGCGACGTGTCCCCGCAGTCGCGAGGGCAGCACCTGTTCCAGTTTCGCCAGCGCCCGCACCGACGCCTCTTCGATTCCGCTCACCATTCCGCTCGCGGCGGTGCGCAGTCCCAACACCACCGCGACGGCCTCTTCGTCGTCGAGCAGCAGCGGCGGAAGCGTTGCGCCCGAGCCGAGCTGATAGCCCCCGGCGATGCCCGAAGTCGAATTCACCGGGTACCCCAGGCTGCGCAGGCGGTCGACATCGCGGCGCAGCGTGCGCGCGGTCACTTCCAGGCGCCCGGAAAGCTCGGCGCCGGACCAGTAACGCCGCGCCTGGAACAGCGACAGCAGCCGCAGCAGCCGCGCCGAGGTATCCAGCATTTTTTCAGTCTCGCATAGGTCGAGGACAGAAACTGTCCGCAATCCCTGGTATCGTTTTCCTGGAGAGCTTCTCGAAAGGACCAAGAAAATGCCGTTCAGCCAAACACTGCTACCCGAATTTGACGAAGAGATGAAAAACACGCGAAAGATTCTGGAGTGCGTGCCGGATTCCAAGCTCGATTACCAGCCGCATGCCAAGTCGATGAGCATGACGCGTCTCGCTACGCACGTCGCGGAGCTGCCGTCATGGACCGGTTTCACCATCGATCAGGAGGTGCTCGACATGCAGCCGGGATATGAGCCGCACTTCGCCAAATCGCGCGCCGAGCTGCTGGAGATGTTCGACAAGAACGTCGCCGAGGCGCGCACCAAAATCGAACGCACCAGCGACGAGCACTGGGCGAAGACCTGGACGTTCAAGTTCGCCGGACAGACCGTCATGTCCATGCCGCGCGCCGCGGTGATGCGCTCGGTGATCATGAATCACCTGATTCATCATCGCGCGCAGTTGGGCGTGTATCTGCGGCTCAACAACGTAGCGATTCCCGGCATGTATGGCCCGTCGGCCGACGAACCCAACATGTTCCAGGCACAGTCCGCCTGACGAGCCTGCGGAGAATCGCTCCCTAAGGTCACTTCCTTACGGTCGTGGCTCAGTAAGCGGCTGTGAACGCAACGCGCCGATTCCGAGGCGCGCGCGTGAGCGAGCGGATCCTGTTAACCGAGGGGACAGACTACGCAGTGGCGGTCTGTCCCCCTTTTTTTAACGTCCGTTTCAGCCGCAAACTGTTGAACACGACGGTCACCGAGCTGGCCGCCATCGCCGCGCTCGCGATCACCGGGCTGAGGTATCCGAGAGCCGCTGCCGGGATCGCGATCACGTTGTAGGCGAGCGCCCAAAACAGGTTTTGCCGGATCACACTCCACGTGGCGCGCGACAACGCGACGGCGCGTGCCACGCCATTCAAATCCGCGCGCAGCAGCGTCACGTCGCCGGCTTCGATCGCGATGTCGGTCCCCGATCCCATGGCGAAGCCCACGTCGGCCTGGGCGAGCGCCGGCGCGTCATTGATTCCGTCGCCCGCCATTCCGACGATGCGGCCTTCTTCTCTTAAACGCCGGATTTCCGCGACCTTCCCGTCCGGTAGGACCCCGGCGATCACCCTTCCGATTCCCACCGCTTCAGCGACAGCCTTGGCCGCTTCGACGCGATCGCCGCTGATCAGCACGACTTCGAGTCCCAGCTTTCGCAGCGCCGCGACGGCGTCCTTCGCGCCTGCGCGAACCGGATCGGACACTTCGATCGAGCCTGCATAGCGCCCGTCGATGGCGACGCCGATCGCGCCGTTACCTTGCATCCCCGTGCTTTCGAGAAATGCCCGGCTGCCAACCGCGACCCGGCGCCCATCCACGCGTCCCTCGACGCCGCGACCCGCGATCGCGTGGAAATCCTCGACCTCGGCGAGCGTCAGACCGCGCGATTCGGCGCATGCGACGATCGCGCCGCCCAGCGGATGTTCCGAGCGCCGCTCGACAGCCGCGGCCATGCGCAGCGCGTCATCGTCGAGACTCGCGTGGACTACGCGCGGTCGCCCCTCAGTCACCGTTCCGGTTTTATCGAACGCGATGGTGTCCAGGCGCCGCAATTTTTCGAGCGTCTCGCCTCCCTTGATCAGCAGCCCCATTTCCGCGCCGCGGCCGGTCGCGACCATCACCGCGGTGGGAACCGCCAATCCCATCGCGCAGGGGCAGGCGATGATCAGCACCGCGACCGCGCTGACCGCGGCCTTCATCGCGCCCGCGCCCGCCAGCACCCAGCCGAACGCCGTAAGCAGCGCGAGTGCCATTACCACGGGGACGAAAATCGAGCTGATTTTATCGGCCACGCGCTCGATCGGCGCACGCGAGGCCTGCGCCTGGCGCATCAGGCTGACGATCCTCGCCAGCACGCTCTGTTCGCCCAGCGTGGTTGCGCGATAGCGAAAGCTTCCGGTGGTGTTGAGCGTCCCGCCGCTGACCGCGCTCGCGGCGGTTTTCGCGACCGGCGCCGGTTCACCGGTCAACATCGATTCATCAACCCAACCGGCGCCGTCGATGACTTCGCCGTCCACCGCGATCTTTTCACCCGGTCTCACAATGATGAGATCGCCGCGCCGCACTTGCTCCACCGGAACGTCGCTTTCAATTCCTTCGCGCATCACACGAGCTACCGGCGGCTGAAGGCCGATCAGCTTGCGCAGCGCGCTGGTGGTGCGCCGCTTGGCGCGGGCTTCGAGCGCGCGCCCGCTGATGACGAACGCCAGAATGAACACAGCCGCTTCGTAATACAGGTCGGGATGGGCGAACCATTGCGGCTCGACGGTGACCACTGCCGAATAAAGGAACGCCGCGCCCGTTCCCAGCGCGACCAGCGCGTTCATGTCGCCGGTCCCATGCCGCGCGGCCTTCCATGCGCCCACATAGATTCGCCGTCCGGCCCACGCCATCACGAAAATCGCGATACCCATCTGCGCCCAGGGAATGAAGCTGCCGTGCAGCATCGCCAGCCACATCACCACGGCGCCGGCGATCAGACTCACGATCGCTTTGAGCGTCAGCTCGCGCGCTTCGGCCGCCTGTTCGCGCTCGCGATCCTCGCCTTCCATGGGAAGCCGCGCTTCATAACCCGTATCGATCACCGCCTGGATCAGCGCATCGGCCCGCGTCCGCGCGGGATCGAAAGCAACGGTGGCGTCGCCGGTCATCAGGTTTACGGCCGCTTTCTTCACGCCGGGCGAGCGCTCCAGCGCGCGCTGCACATGCGCCTGGCACGCCGCGCAGGTCATTCCTCCCACGTTGATGTGAACCGTTTCCGTCATTTTTTTCGGGGCTTTTTGATCGACGTTCGCTTGAAGGCTTCAGTCATCGCGCGTCCGAGCGTATCTTCGTCGGCGTGGCGCAGATGGACGCGCGTGGCGCCCTCCGCGCCCCAGGCTCCGTTCACCGGGACGAACATTTTCGGATTCTCAGCGATAAATTCGCGCTGCAATTCCGGAGTCAGCTTCACCATGCCCCACTGCATGTCATGCCACAGCGTGGCGAAGATTCTTCCATTCGCGCGGAAATCGGGATGCCCCATGTGCGCGGCTTCCACCGCGCCGGGCATGCTCAATGCGAGCTTGCGAAAACCGTCGGCCGTCATTGCGACTCGCGCGCTGCGTAGCCGGCGTCGCGCAGCGCGGCGATCACTTGCGGCGTCTTCGAGGCATCCGCGGCGACCCTCGCCGAACCCACCTCGACGCTTTCGACGCGCGCTCCATCCACGCCCTCGATCGTCTTGCGGACCCGTTCCACGCACTTCTGGCAATGCATTCCGTCAATTGCGAGCTTCATACATCCATTTTAGATGCGCCGAGGCGCGATACGATGGAACTTTCGCCATGCAGCGAATCCACCTGCTCGCGACCGGCGGGACCATCGAGAAAATCTATTCCGAGCAAAAGGGATCGGTCGAAAACGTCGAAAGCCGGATCGAAACGTACCTGGGACGCCTGCGCCTGCCCGACGCGCGCGTCGAGGTCACGCGCCTGATGAACAAAGACAGCCTGGAGATGACCGATGCCGACCGCGCGCAGATCCTCGAAGCCGTTCGCCAGCGCCTGGACGCGCCTATCGTGATTACGCATGGCACCGACACCATGGTCCGCACCGGCCTGTATTTGAAATCCGCGTTGGGCGCAGTGAAGCATCCCATTATTCTCACCGGCGCGATGACGCCGCTCGGGTTCGAATCGAGCGACGCTCTGCAAAATCTCACCGAAAGCCTGTTCGCCGCGCGCGTCCTCGCGCCCGGGATTTATGTCGTGATGCACAACCAGGCTTTCCCGGTCGACCATGTGCGCAAGGACACGGTGCGCGCACAGTTCGTTCGCGTGGAGTAATCAGTAGCGCGGCACCCCCGGGTCGATTTCGACGCTCCACTGGTCGATCCCGCCGGCCAGGCTCTGACAGTTTTCGACGCCCTGATGCCGCAGCCAATGGACCGCGTTGAGGCTGCGCACCCCGTGATGACAGAACACGATGAGCGGACCCTCCCCCGCTCGCAGTTGGAGTTGGCTGAGCGCGGCCGGAACCGATCGCAGCGGCACCAATTCACTTCCCGTGATGCTCGATTGGGCGCGCTCGTGCGGCTCCCGAACATCGATCAGGTACAGCTTTTCGCCCGCATCCTGGCGGCGCTTCAACTCCGCGGGACCGATCTCCAAAGGCAGCGGCATTTGCTTATTATCCCTCGCCGAAATCAGCAATTCGCCGGATGCCGGTTCAGGGCTTCTCCTTAGCCCAAATTTTGCGAACCTCCGGTATTGTTGAGTTGTGGAACTCGCTCGTTCGAGCTCGCGCGGCGCTACCGCCGGCACGCTGAGGGGATTCAACCTCTTCGGAGTCCCGGTGCGCCTGCATTTCACGTTTATCCTGCTGGTGATCTTCCTGGTGGTCAGCGATCTGGGCAGCCGCCAGACCAGCGCCAGCTACGGAGTGTTCCTGGCCGGTCTGTTCGCCAGTGTTTTATTGCATGAGCTGGGACACGCCGTGGTCGCGAGGGCGTGCGGCGTCCGGACCACTGAGATCGTGATGTTCCCGATCGGCGGGCTGTCGCGCATGGCGCGCATGCTGCGGCCGGGCGAGGAGATGCTGATCGCGCTCGCCGGTCCGCTGGTGAGTTTTCTGCTGTCTTTCGGAATTTTCGCGTACATGTACGCACATCACCTCGCGGTCTCGATCCGCCTCGGAGAGCTTTTGCAGCCCACCGACGCGAGCGCGGTCGCGCGTCTGGCATACGCCAACCTGGTGCTCGCCAGCTTCAATCTGCTGCCCGCGTTTCCCATGGACGGCGGGCGGATTCTGCGCGCGCTGCTTTCTTGCATCCGCCCCGAAGCTGAAGCCACTCGCCTGGCCGCGTGGCTGGGACGCATGCTGGCCATCAGCATCGCGCTGTACGGATTGCTGGTGCCGCAGTTCATGCTGGTCTTCTTCGCGATGTTCATTTATCTGGGAGCGGCGCAGGAGGGCGTCGCCGCGATGGGGCGCACGCTCACCCACGGAATTCCGGTGCGCGCGGCGATGATGACCGAATTCCACACGCTCGATCACGGCAACACCATTCGCGACGCGGCGAACCTGCTGCTGTCCACCTCACAGCAGGATTTCCCGGTGATCCACAGCGGACAGGTGGTGGGGCTGCTGGGACGCAACCTGTTGCTGAAGGCGCTGGCGGCGGAGGGTCCCGACGCCTACGTGGCGGGTGTAATGGAGCGCGATTTCCTGGCGCTCGAGCCGAATCTCGATCTGGCCGGAATCCTCCCGCTCATGGCGCAGGCCGGCCGCTGCGCGCTGGTGATGGACCACAACAATCTGCTGGGACTTCTGACCACCGACAACCTTTCCGAATTCCTTCTGCTGCGCCGCTTCGGAATGGAGCCGGTGGTTTAAATTACTGCTTCGCGACCGTATTCACGCGCTTGAACTTTAACGTTGCGTTGCTTCCCGAGGGCACGATGGGCATGACCTCCAGCTCCATCGCGTCGGTCTGGTCAGCCGTGAATCTGCGCTTGAGCACGTCCGAGCCTTTCTGTTCGATTTCCACCAGCTTGGGCCCGTTGTAATAGAAGGAAACGCTGGCTTTCTTGCCGCCGATTTTGACCTCGCACTGCTTCCCGTCGGTATTGCAGGTAAAATCGGCGACCTTGTTACCCCCCTCGGTCTCAACGACCTTGAGCGCATCCCCCTGATTTGCAAAGCTCCAAAGCTGAGCATTATCAGGCGATTGCCAGGAACCGACCAATTTGGCCCGCTCCGTCGTCTCGTCCTGCGCGATGGCCGCACCGCAAAGGCAAACCGCCACCCATATTAATGTTAATGATCTCATCGGTTGAAAAATAATCCTGTCGGACCCGAAAGACAATACAGTCGAGATGGTAGTCGCCTGCTGCTATTGCGTTAGAAGTACAGCTTCATCGCGAGCTGGATCTCGCGCGAGGTCCGCTGGAAGAACGCGGGATTGCCGGCGTAGTTCAGCGTGCCGACGCCGGCCACGCCGATGGTCGCCGCGCCGGCGGTTGCGCCGGATTCGTTGGGATTGTCGAACTGTGGCTTGTTGAACAGGTTGAACGCTTCCGCGCGGAATTCCAGCCGCATTCCTTCGCGCCAGGGCAGCACGAAATTCTTGAAAAGGGACAGATCGATTTCGTTGGTTCCCGGTCCCACAATGATATTTCGTCCTGTGTCGCCGTACGTGTAGGAGGGCGGCGCAGTGAATGCGTTGGGGTTAAACCACAAACTTGGGCCCGGGTCGGGGACGTGCCAGTTTCCGATCACGTTGGCGCGTTGCGTGCCGCCTCCCGATCCCTCCGTGTTGGTCCCGGAGTTGACCGTGAAGGGCGACCCGCTCTGGAACGTGTCGATGCTGTTGAATTTCCATCCGCCGAAGATGTAATCGACCGGCTTGCTCCAGTCATTTCCAATCCATTTGCCCTTGCCGAAGGGAAGTTCGTAGCTCCAACTCAGCACCATGCTCTGGCGTATATCGAAATCGGCGGGTCCGCGATCGCACAGCTCGCACAGCGGATTCTGAACGCCGCCGCTGGCCGTGGTGCTGGTGATATCCAGCGCGTGGCCCCAGGCGTAGGAAGCCAGAAATGCCAAGCCGTGAGAGAACCGCCGGTCGAGCGTCGCCTGGAGGGCGTTGTAAGATGAGCTTTCCCCATGTGAGATTTCGCTGATGCTCGAAAAAAGCGGATATTCGCGGCGGGGGTTGGCGGCGCCGGGACCAGGAACGGGCTGGTTGATGTTGGGATAAATCGTGAGATGCTCGCCCCCCGTGCTGACGTAAGCTACAGTCAGGACGGTGTCGGAGGTAACCTGCTGTTGAATGGAAACGTTGCCTTGCCTGACCATCGCATCCGGATCGTTGAGCGGGAACCAGCTTACGCTGGTGCCGAGCGTGCCGAAATTGCCAATCGGTTGATAGGGAAGGAAGCCCACTGAAAGCGGGGTGACACCGCTTAACGTGCCCGGACCCGTGACGGCACCGGTTACGTTATTTGTGATCGCGAGATTGCCGGCAAACGGCGCGTTATTGTTGCCCAGCGAATTGACGCTTTCACTGGTGAAATCGTAGAAAATCCCGTATCCGGCGCGCAGCACGGTCTTGGAGGTCAACTGGTACGCCAGGCCGATGCGCGGCTCGAAATCCAAATAGTTCGCGTTGTACATCGTGTCCATCGGATACTGCGGGCTTCCCGCCGGATACACGTTGTCGAGGGCGGGAACGAAGTTCGCCAGACGATTGTGGATCTCCGTCCAGGGCGTGGTCAGCTCGTACCGCAGCCCCAGATTCAGAGTCAGCTTATTGGTGATGCGGTAATCGTCCTGGACGAACATGCCATGCTCCCAGCGGCGAGTGCCGGTCTCCTGCCAGACGGAAAGGCTCGCCGACGCGTCCAGGCCGAGCAGCGTGTCCGCAAGGCCGCTGCCGGTTCCGCTGGGGCTCGCCGGATTCTGCGTGAACTGGCCGGTGAAACTGAAGCTGCCCGAGGGCGCGCCCATCTGCACCGTGTTCATCCCACGGCGGAACAGGTCGTAGCCCCATTTGATCGAGTGCCGGTCGTGAATCCAGTTGAAGTGCCAACTGAATTGTTTATTGTTGGTCGCCTTCACGAAAGGAATATTCCCGGTGCCGCCCACCGTGGAGGCTCCCGTGATCGAGAAAACGCCGACTGCCTGCCATTGATATCCGTAGCCGTCGATTCCGGGAATTCCGATCTGGTCCATGAAGTTGCTGCCCTGGTTGAAATTCACCCCGGTATTGTCGATACGCGAATAACCGGCGCGGAAATCGGCCAGAAAGGTGGGAGAAAAGACGTGCGTGTAGCCGACCACGCCCTGGGTGCCGGCCGTCGTATAATTGCCCGGGAAAATCGGACCGCCCGAATATTGCGGAAAATATCCCGGATTCACGATGGTGCCCGACCGCTGAGCACTGAAGCGCGCGAAAAACGAGTCGTTATCGGTGAAGTGCTGATCGATGCGCAGATCACCCTGAATCGGCGCCAGCGTGCGCGGAGGATTGTACCCGTAATTGTTGGCGGTCCCCGGCAGGTTCGGCGCCGGATACAGGTTCATGATCGCCTGCCCGATCGGGCTGATCATCGACGGCGGGATGATGTTGTTGGCGAACGGTTGCCGCGTGGTGACGCCATTGGTCGTGCTGGTGCTGTAGGGATTGTAAATGATGCTTTTCAAAGCGCTGAAGTTGCCGGTGATCTCCGGCGTCAGCGGGACGGTTTGTAGGAAAGACTGTCCCTGAATGGTGTAGGACTTCTGAACATCGACAAAGAAAAACGTCTTGTTCTTCTTGATGGGGCCGCCCAGGCTTCCGCCGAACTGATTCTGATGGAACGCCGGAATCTGCGGCGGATCGAAATAATTTCGCGCGTCGAAATCGGAGTTGCGCAGGAACTCGAACCCGGTTCCGTGGAATTCATTGCCGCCGGACTTGGTGATCAGGTTGACCGCCGCGCCTCCAGTGCGTCCGGTGGTGGCGTCGCGGTCGCTGGTCTGCATCTTGAATTCCTGAATGGCATCCGGGGTCGGCAGCAGAATCATCGCGCCGTACTCATTATCCTGGGACTGGATCCCGTCGAAGTATTCCGTACTATCGCCATTGCGGATGCCGTTGACCGAAACACCTTGCAGCCCGAGCTGATTACTGGCGCCACGCGACATCGTGTATCCCGTTCCCGAGCTGCTCGTGCCCGGCGTCAGGTACGTCAGCACCATAAAATCGCGGCCATTGAGCGGGAGATCGTTGACCGCTTGCGCGGTTCGGACGTTGCTCAATTCCGCGGTCTGTGTATCGAGCATGGCCGCGTTCGCTTCCACCACCACCGACTCGGTCACCTGTCCGGGCTTCATCGAGAAATCCAGCCGCGCGTGCTGCGCGACGTCCAGGTTTATATTCTGGGTCGTTTTGGCGAATCCGGTGGTCTCGACGCTCACAGAGTAGGGTCCCGGCTGGAGCGGCGGCGAGGCGTAGTTGCCGTCGGCTGCGGTCTGAACCGTAATGGCAATATTGGTTCGCGTATCGCGAATCGTGACGGTCACGGAAGGCATCAGGGCGCCGGAAGAATCCGTCACAGTGCCCACGATGAACGCGCTCTCGGTCTGGGCGTAGACCGCCGGAGCGGCGACGCCGAGAGCAAGCATGACACCTACCAGCCAACGATGCGTTTGCATAATATCCCCTCATTCCTGTCGGAAAAACGATGCCGACCCCACGAGAGCGACTTGGCTCAGGTAGGCGAAAACGTATCACGTATCGCAGTGCAAGTCAATGGGGCTCGACGGCAACCGCGCCTGGCTGCGATTCGGTCACTCTGCGCGAAGCGCGTCGAGCGGGTCCGATTGCGCTGCGTTCCATGCCGGACGAATGGCTGCCAGTGCCCCGATCGCCAGCAGAACGGCGGCTGAGACGGCGTAGGTTGCCGGATCGCTGCCGCGCGTTTCGTACAGAAGGCTGGTGAGCGCGCGCGCCGAGAGCATCGCCCCGGCTGCGCCTGCCGCGAGTCCGAGGATCAGCGGCACAAAGGCGCCGCGCAGCACCAGCGTGATCACATTTACGGGCGTCGCTCCGAGAGTGACGCGGATCCCGACCTCGCGAACGCGCAGCGCGGTGGTGTAGGCGACCACCCCGTACACTCCGGTAGCCGTGAGCGCCAGCGCCAGCGCGCCCAGCACCGAGAACAGCCAGGCGGAGAACCGTGGACGCCAGATGGATTCGGCGACCACATCGTCCATGCTTTCGATCTTCAAGATCGGCTGCTTGGGGTCGTACGCCCAGATCTCCTTCTTCAGCATTCCGGCGATCGCCAGCGGATGGCCCGCGGTCCGGACCACGATGGTCGACATGAAGGCCCCGAAGATGAATTGGGTGTAGGGCGCGTAAATCTCGCCCTTGGCGGGCTGATCGTACGCCATCTGCGCGGAATCCTTCACCACGCCGACGACGATCGCTCCGGGGCCTCCCTCGCCGGGGAGCGTCTGGCCGATTGGGTCTCGGTCCGGAAAAAGCTGATGCGCGAGAAATTGATTGATGATCGCAACGCGTGGCGCGTCGGCCCGGTCCGCGTCGCTGAAAATTCGTCCGGCGAGCAAGGGAATCCCCATCGCGGCGAAATATTGCGGGCTGATCGTGCGCGTCGAGTTCAGGACAGTCTCGCCCTCGGGGCCTTTCAAAATCGTCGTCGTGTTGACGCCGGAAAGCGGCAAATTATTCACAACGGCGATGGCACCGATGCTCGGGATGCGCTCCAGCCGCTGCATCAGGTCGTGATAATACGCAATCTGGAGCGGCCGCGTGTCCTTGCCCGCGGGCCGCGGCTGCGTCAGGCTGCCGAGCGGAACGCGCATCGTCAGGACGTGATCCGGACGAAATCCGTGATCGGACTGCTGCAATCGGATCAGGCTGCGCACCATCAGCCCCGATCCGGCCAGCAGCAAAAACGCGAACGCCGCTTCGGCAGCGATCAACGCCGCAAAAATTCGCGATCCCGAGCCGGTGGATCCCTGTCCGCCGCGCAGGACCGACTGAAGATCCGCGCGGCGAGCCGTCCACAGCGGCGCGACCGTGCACAGACACGCGATCAGCAGCAGCAGTACGGCGCTAAAAATCAGCACCCGTCCATCGAGCGCGACGCGCTGGAGATGCGGCAGAACGATCGGCAGGGCGGCGATCCGTGCCGTGAGAAATCGCAGAAGATAAGCCGCGGCGGCGAGTCCGGCGATTCCGCCGAGCGTGGCGAGCGTGAAACTTTCGATCAAAAGCTGCCGGGCCATCCGCCAGAATCCGCCGCCGAGCGCTGCGCGAATCGCGATCTCTCTTTGCCTCCGAATGGCGCGGCTCACCAGAAGGCTTGAAACATCGGCGCAGGCGATCAGCAGGACCAGTCCCACCGCCGCGAGCACCAGCACCAGCGTCTGCTCGTACTTCTCGCCAATGCGCTCGTCGCGCCACGGCTCGACGAGGATGCGCAATCCTGCGTTGTTCCGCGGATCGGCGCGGCGCATTTCATCGGCGATCGGCTCCATCGCGCTCTGCGCCTGCTGCGCGGTTTTGCCGTTCGCCAGCCGGGCCGCCAATTCGATGCGCGTGGTTGCCGACGGAGTGAGCCGCAGCGGCGCCCACACTTCCACGTCCGAGCGCGGAAAATCGAAATCCGGCGGCATAACGCCCACAATGGTGTACGCTTGATCGGTCAGGGCGATGGTGCGGCCCACCACCGCCGGATCGCCCTGAAAATGCCGCTGCCAAAGCCGGTAACTCAACACCACTGCGCCGTCATCCGATTCGACCAGCGTTCGTCCCAATCGTGGGCGCGCGCCGAGCGTCGCGAACATTTCGCCCGGCACGCGAAAAACCCACACCTGGTCGGGATCGCCTGCGCCGGTCATGGTCGAGACGTCCTTGACGAAGGGGATGGTCTTCTCGAACAGATCGGTCCGCGCGCGCCACGGAAAATATTCCCGCGCGGAGATGCCGATGGTCGGATTTTTGGCGCTGGTGGCCTGGATCCGGACCATGCGGTCCGCGGCGGCGTAAGGAAGCGGGCGCAGGAGCACGGCGTCGACTAGGCTGAAGATCGCAGTGTTGGCGCCAATGCCGAGCGCCAGGATGGCCGTGATCGTGAGCGTAAACAGCGGGCTGCGCCGGAGCCAGCGAAACGTCCCAAGCAGATCGCGAAACATACTAATAATTTAGTACGATTCCGGGCCGGGCGTTAATGCTCCAGCCGGTGCACCGTTTCGAGCACCACCGTGCCCACGATCTCCAGGCTCTGCGCACTCAGTTTATCCATCGTGTCGGAGTCTTCGTGCCACGGCGGATAATCGAAATCGATCAGGTCGATCGCCGGGACGCCCAGCTTCAGGAAGGGCTGGTGATCGTCCTCGGTGGCCAGTTGGTCGTCGAGGAAATACGCTCCGTAGCCGAGAGCGCGCGCCGTATCCCAAACCAGCTTGTTGAGCGCCGCGTTCGAATTGGTCTCCTGCTTGATATCCAGGTTCTTGTCGCCGATCATGTCCACGTTGATCAGCGCGCGCATGCGCGCCAGCGTCCCGTCCTTGTGCCATTTTTCGGCCAGATGACGGCTGCCGTACAGATTGTCCACGCCCTCCCACTGCTCGCGGACCGCCTCCTCGCCGTCGAACCATACCAGGTAGATATCGTCGCTGTGCGGATCGTGCGCGAGCACCCGCGCCATTTCGAGCAGGAATCCGGTGGAGGAGCCGGCGTCATTAGCGCCGACAAAATGCCGGCCGGGAAACAATTTCGTATCGTAATGTCCGGTGATCGCGATGGCCTTGCCGCTTTTGCCCGGGAATTTGCAAATGATGTTTTTCATCGCGATGGGTCCCTTGGGCGTACTGGCGGTGAACGCGTCCTCGGAGACTTCGCAGCCGTCCTTGCGAATCTCCGCCAGGATGTAATTCTGGAGCTTTCGATTGGCCTCCGATCCCGACGGCCGCACGCCGAACGCGACCACCTGGCGGGTGAAATTGAAAGCGGACGCGCCCGAAAAATTCGCCGCCGAGGCGAGCGACGCGGCCGCCACCAGGACTGAAACACGCATCATATGCTTCCAGGGTAAAGAATCCCGGGGCTGCCGTGCTCGCCAGTTGCGATAATAGTGGCGGTTTGCCGGAACACATTACAGAATGGGTGCGGCTGATCGGTCTCGAAACCGTGGTCGGTTTCTCCGTGGGCGGTGTGATCGGGATGTTCGCGGCGATCGCGCGCAACCGCGCGCTGTCGAGCGCCTGGCTGGACGCGCTGCTGGGCGCGATCGGATTCGTGGCCGGCGCGTTGACCATGGCGCTCATCCCCTGGCATCACACCACCACCACCCAAAACCGCGGCGGGATGATCATCAGCACCACGACGATGCACTATCCCAATCCCTACCGCGTGGCGTTCGCCGCCGCCATCATTTTGCCGGTCTTGTGCGAGCTGGTGCGCTCGTGGATCGCGAAGCGCAAGCGCCCCTCGTAAGTTGCTGGCTCGCTTCTACAGCGTTCGGGTCACCTTTTCGATCGCCCGCGGACGGTCCGGGTCGAGCCCCTTGCGCTCGGCCAGATATGCCGCGAAGAGCTGCGCGGGAACAATATAAGGAATTGGCGTGAACAGCTCGGCGGGCACGCGGCGCACAATTTTTGCTTCAATGACCAGCGCGGGCGATCCGGTTCGCGCTGCCGCACGATGGCCGGCGTCGGTGATCACCAGCGTCTCGGCATGGAGCGATTGCAATCGCTCGATTACGCCGCGCATTCCAGTCCAGGTCGCCCCCGGCGCGGCGAACAGGAACACGGGAAACGAGCGCTCCACCATGGCGATCGGTCCGTGCAGGAAATCGGCAGCCGAGAAGCGGTCGGCCAGCACGTAGCAGGTTTCCATCAGCTTCAAGGCGAATTCGAAGGCATTCGCGTAATTCAGGCCGCGGCCGACCACCACGGCGCGCTCCATGAACCGGAACCGTTCGGTGCGTTCGGCGATTTCCGGCGCAAGCGACAGCGCGGCGTCCGTCCATCCGGGGAGCCGGCGCAGATCGTCGGTGCGGATCTTCGCGCCCAGCGCCTGCGCCAGCAGATAGCACATCATCAGCTGGCCGGTGTAGGTTTTGGTCGCGGCGATGCTGCGCTCGCGCCCTGCCCGCACCAGGAACAGGTGATCGGCGAGACCGGCGAGCGCGCTGCGCGGCTCATTGGTGATCCCCACGGTCAGCGCGCCCTGCCGCCGCGCGCGTTCCACCACCAGGTTCGTATCGGTGGATTCGCCCGACTGCGAAATCGCCACCACCAGCGCGTCGCGCAGATCGACGCGCGCGCGATACAGAGTGAAAATCGACGGCGCGGCCAGCGATACCGGAATGCCCGTGGCGATCTCCAGCAAGTATCGCCCGAACTGCGCGGCATTGTCCGAAGTTCCGCGCGCGGCGAGCACGATCAGCTTCGGCCGCCGCTTTTCGACCACGCGCGTGAGCTTCGCCGCGGCCCGCAATCCCTCGCCGAGCGTCCGTTCGAGCGCCGCCGGCTGCTCCAGAATTTCTTCGAGCATCTTCGACACGAATTCAATTTTGACAAACTGGAGAGGTGCTCCTGGGCCTGCATCACGTGACCGCGTTCGCCGGAGACGCGCAGCGCAATCTCGATTTCTACACGCGCTTCCTGGGACTGCGCCTGATCAAGCGCACCGTGAACTTCGACGATCCCGCCACGTATCACTTTTATTTCGGCGACAAGCGCGGCGAGCCGGGAACCCTGCTGACGTTTTTCCCCTGGCCGACCGCGCCCGCGGGACGCCCCGGCGCCGGCCAGATCGTGTGCGCGACGCTCGCGGTCCCGGCGAGCGAGCTTCCACGCTGGACCGATCGCGCGAGGGCCGCGAAAATCACCTGCTCCGAACCGGCCGTGCGCTTCGGCGAGCCGTGCATCGCGCTATGCGATCCCGCCGGACTCGCTGTTGAGCTGATCGGCACAG
>Ga0335077_10001454_pt1 | contig 28121 bp, 27 predicted proteins | sample Lox_Sample_31_FD_207151 | JGI IMG/M metagenome (GOLD analysis project Ga0335077, IMG submission 207151) | Soil microbial communities from Loxahatchee National Wildlife Refuge, Florida, United States - Lox_Sample_3.1 | ecosystem: Environmental > Terrestrial > Soil > Wetlands | place: USA... | reverse complement strand
TCAGCTTTGATCCGGGTGACCTGGCCTATATCCAGAATCATTTTATCCATCTCGATCATGAACAGACCTACACGGCATCTGCCGGCGCCTCTTATCTATGGCACGACGATACACGCTTCAGCATCGATTCCATTTACGGCAGTGGTCTGCGTACCGACGGCGCCGTTCCGAACGGAGCCAGTCTGGCGCCCTACACGCAGGTCAATCTGGGCGTGTCGCGAAGCTTCGCGACCGGCGGTAAAACGGCGGTGGAAGCGCGTTTCGACGTCGTCAACCTGCTGGACGAAGTCATTGAAATCCGCAGTGGCGAGGGCGTCGGCGTTGGGGCTCCGCAATTCGGGCCGCGACGCGGTTTCTTCGCCGGCCTGAAATTTAATTTTTAGTCATAGTTTTCCACGGCAGATAGACAGAAAGGCTCATTTAATGACCGAGATAAAAAGTTTCATGGAAACACTCCAGATTGGCGGAGTGATGATTTATCCACTGCTGGCGCTGGCCGTGCTGGCAGTCGTTATCATCCTGGAGAAAGGTTTTGTGTATGCCTTCCGCACCCGCCTGCCCCTCGCTCTGGTCAGTCTTATCGAGACCTACGGGTGCTCCTGGTCTGATGTGGAGAGCAGGGTGAGGGGACTTGGTGCCCGCAATTATTTTGGTGGCTTCTTCCGAGTGATACTGGATAACCGGACACATCCGGCGTGGTGGGTGGAATCCCGGGCCGCCGATGAGGCCAGCCAGATCCAAAAATCACTCGGCCAGTGGCTGTGGGTACTGGAGACGATTGTCACGGCCGCACCGTTGCTGGGACTGCTCGGCACCATCACCGGCATGATCCGTGCCTTCAAATTATTCGGCGCCAGCGGTCTTGTCGATCCTTCCGGCGTCACCGGCGGTGTCGCAGAAGCACTAATCGCAACCGCACTGGGCCTGTTTATCGCCCTGCTGGCGCTGTTTGCTTTCAATTTCTTCTCGCACCGCCAGGCCCAGGTCATGGATGAGATGGAGCGGCTCGGTACCCGTTTGATCGATCATATCCGGCTGGACGCGGAAGGGGGACAACGTGAAACTTCGTAAAGCTCGCACAAGGCGGCGTGGCCGCATCGAGATCATCCCGATGATCGACGTCATGTTTTTCCTGCTCGCGACCTTCATGCTTGCCTCGCTCACGATGCAGAATTTGCATTCCCTGGCCGTGGATCTGCCCCACGGTCACGCGGCGCTGCTGCAGGCCGACAAGTCGGTGACACTGACAGTAACGCACGAGGGTAATCTTCTCCTTAACGAGACCGCCGTCACCCTGGATACACTGGCACCGACGCTACGTACCATGCTCGCCAGCCTGCCTGACGGAAAAGTGATCGTCGCGGCTGACAGCGCCGCACCCAACGGAGTCGTTGTACAGGCGATGCTTCGTGCCCGTGAAGCGGGAGCGGGCCATTTTTTGATTGCTATCAAGCATGAGTGACGGTATCGCGGCGGAAATATGGGCGCGTGATGAGCCTTGGCGGCGTTTGCCATGGCTGCTGCCGGCCGCATTCGCCGTTACGTTCGTGTCGCTGATGACCTTTTTGCATTTGCTGGTGCGTCTGCCGGCATTGCCTAGGTTACCCCAGCCCGTAGAACTCAGCATTGTCGAACTGCCGCCGGATAATCCCCCGGCGGTCTTGTCGCCACCACCGCCTGCTCCTGTCGAGCCGCCTCCGCAGGAGCAAGTCACCCCGCCACCGGAAGAACTAGTGAACCAACCAGCCGTGGTGAAGCCTCCTCCGCCACCTGCGCAGCATAGGCAGAAAAAGCGTCCGCCTGTGCCGCCCCCCGAGGTTCCACCGCCCGTCGCGCCGGCACCGCCTGCGGCAATTACCCCACCGCCCACTCAGGTTGCCCCGCAGAATACTGCTCCGCAACTGCCCGGCGGTGGAGCCATGGGCGCACGCGCGATCTCTCAACCCATGCCGCAGATCCCCGATGAGTTGCGGCAACACGCAATTGATACCGTCGCGGTGGTGCGGTTCCATATCGCGGCGGATGGCAGCGCGACCGTTGAACTCCTCAAGGCAACCGACGATCCCAGGCTTAATCAGGTTCTGCTGGAAGGGTTCAAGCTATGGCGTTTCTTCCCGGCCATGGATCACAACAAGCCGGTCGCTTCTATTTTGGAACTTCGTGTCCCGATACAGGTTAAATGAAAATTTGGACAACACGGGCGAAAATCTCGGGTTGATTCCCGACGTAATTGCCCGCATTAATGAGTCATAACCATAGGTCAACAGGAGAACTGATATGAAAAAAAGAAATTTCGTGCTGATGGCGATACTATGCGGCGCAGTTCCTTTTACGGCTGCACAAGATGTTCTTGTTCATCAAGACATCAATCGCAGCGTGATCAATGTAGAACCTTACTTAAGTCCGGGTGGGGGAAATTGGGGTGATTCAGGTTACAGACCCGATGAATCCTCCAAGTTGCAGCAAAGTGGCAACAATAACCCGCTGCTTGACTATTCTCCTACCGAGTCATACACCGGCAGTAGCGACGACTCGCCAATGGCGAAAATGTACGAACGCGATGGTAGGTAGTGGTAGGTTTGGGGTCCTTGGGGACATTTATTAAGATTTAAGTTTCTCATTCCCCTGCATCAACCCCGTGCGGCGGACTGCCACTAACCACCCTATTGAGGAGGCTGAGGCGCCACGGGTTGCCAGGGTGCGTCGCAACTGGAGACGTATGGAAAATAAGCCTTGGATGTCGGACAGTAGTACCAATAGCCTTGTTGCTGAACGTAGACAGGCGGCGCTTCCTGCATGTAGGACGCCGGCGGGTAGTCATAATATGGGTAAGGTCCCCAGAAGAAGGGGCTGCCGATGACTGCGCCGAAGAAGAAGCGATCGTGGAAATGGTGAAAGTGATGGAAATTGTGGAACCCTCCATGTCCGTGGAAATTGCCGCCATGCCAGGAAGAACCGCCATGCCAGGAACCCCGGGCCTCCGCTTCGGTACTCATGCCGCCAACCAGCATGGCCAGGACAATACATGCGAGATTTGATTTCATCATGGCCGTGTCCTCCATTCAGGTTCAAAATACCATGATGATGGAATATTCATCCCGGGAGACTTAACACCGCCTTAATGCACTTGGGCCATTCATAATTCCTGCCGCAGGAGTCCGGCAAGGATCAGAAGCTCCTCCTCGTTCAGGTTGGAGACCATCCAGTAATTCATTCCCTGTTGCGACCAATGGATCACGTTGTAACCGTCCCTGTTCATACTCTTCTGCGGTTCAGCGGCGGCATTGCCGGCGGGCCATAGGAAGACATTGATATAATGTTGCCGGCGATGGTAAACCAGCGCGGCGACCGGTCGATCCGCCAGATAATCCAGCCGTCCGCCCACGAGCGGGAAACCCTGTTCCGCGAAATCGCGAACCATGGGCGAGAAATCGATCTTGCCGTCGAACCATGGTTTCACCGTATGCTGATCCGAGGACTGCACATCGGTGAGATGATCGACCATCAAGGACCGCACATGGTCAGCGACTACTTCGCGTGCAAGAGCGTCACCATCGCCCGCGTAGCGGAAGTACGGAATACCCGCCCACATGACGCCGATGATGAGCAGGAGCATGGCCGCTGTCGCGATTGCCGAACGCCACGGCCTCCGGCTGTTCATCGCCCGCGAAATTTGCTTGAGTCTTGAGCGGATCCGCTGACGCAGCGTATCGCTGGCGCGAAAGTAAAGTTTTGAGGCGGCGAGCTGCGCGCGCAGCTTCTGCCAGTCCTGCACGCTGCGCCGGCACGCATCGCAGCCTTCGAGATGCCGCTCCAAGTCGAGACACCGCGCCGGATCGAGTTCGTTGTCCATGTAGGCATGAACGAGCGGTTGCAGTTCGTCGCAGGTCACAGGTGTGCCCCCATCTCTGTAGTAGCAAGCCGTAGTCTCAAGTGCTCCCGCGCCCGCGCCAGTCGGGACATCACCGTGCCGATGGGGACGTTAACGGTATCGGCGATCTCCCGGTACGAGCAGCCCTCGAATTCGCGCAGCACCAGCACCTCGCGAAATTCGAGTGGCAGCTCCTCGATGGCGTTGCGCAGCACCAACGCAGTCTCATGTCGCTGCGCCATTTCCTCCGGCCCCGCCTCATAGGACGCAATTTCGAGGGCCTCCCCGTTCATGGGTTCGTGCAGTTCGTTCCCACGATTTTTTTCCAGCCGCGTGTAGAACGTGCTGCGCACGATCGTAAGCAGCCATTGCCGTCCACGTTCGCCGCGGAAGCTCTCGAAGTAGCGGAAGGCCCGCAGCATCGCCTCCTGGACGAGGTCCTCGGCATCATGGTCGTTGCGCGTCAGCCACCGCGCCAGATTATGGGCGGCGTCGAGGCAGGGCATGATCGTTCGCTCGAAGCGCGCAAGTTTGTCAGGAATATCCAATCACCGGTTTCCTCGGTTTAGCCTCCATCGTAATACAGACCATCGGCGGTGGATATTTATTCCCGGGAATAAATTGGTGGATATTGCGGTCAGGCACCATGAAGCCCGGGGATCGCCCGGTCATCCTGGAGAAAGAAATGACCATGTCCAATCAAGATCGTAACAGGAACGGCGGCAACGGCCGCCGGCAGTTTCTCAAATGCATGGCCTGGGCAGGCACCGGTGTGGTGTGGGCGATGCGCGGTGGCGTGCTGCGCGCCGAAACGCTGGACGCAGCTGCCGGCTCGAATTTCGACAAATCCGCAGCCGATAACGCGACCTTCAGTTTCGTGCAGATCAGCGATTCGCACATCGGTTTCAACAAGGCGCCGAATCCTGATGTCATCGGCACACTGAAGGGCGCGATCGCCCAGATCAACGCACTGGCCGAGCGTCCCGCCTTCGTGCTGCACACCGGCGATCTCACCCACCTCGCGCACCCGGAGTCGTTCGATATCGTGAGTCAGATCACCCAGGATATAAAAACCGGTCGAATTTTCTTCATCCCCGGCGAACATGACGTGCTGGGCGATGACGGCAAGGAGTATTTCAGCCGATTCGGCAAAGGCAATTCCGGCAATGGCTGGTACAGTTTCGATTACCGCGGCGTGCATTTCATCGGCCTCATCAATGTCCTCAATCTGAAGCCGGGCGGCATGGGTTCGCTCGGCCAGGAGCAGATCGAATGGCTGGAGAAAGACCTTGCGGGCCGTTCAAACAGCACGCCCATCGTGGTGTTTGCCCACATGCCCTTGTGGAATGTCTATGAACCGTGGGGCTGGGGCACCGGGGACAGCGCACAGGCGCTTTCCCATCTGCGCCGTTTCGGTTCGGTGACGGTATTGAACGGACATATCCATCAGATCCAGCAGAAAGTGGAAGGCAACATCACCTTCTACACGGCACGCTCCACCGGTTTTCCGCAGCCGGCGCCGGGTGCGGCCCCGGCACCAGGTCCGCTTCAAAACGTCCAGCCCAGTCGATTGCACAGCCTGCTTGGAATTCGTGACGTCCGGGCAGTACGCGTCGGCGGGCCGCTTGCGGTCACAGACAATGTACTGACTTGAGGTATCGGTAATCGTAATTCCTAAACTTATGACGAGGGATCTTCAACGATGAAATCAGTTCGCAGTGTTATTAATAGCCGTCTCCCGTGGGTGCAACTGGTCTTCGCAGCGAGTATCGCGGGCGCAGTGGCGGCCCCAGCCCATGACAGCGTGTCCCCGCCAACCGTCGCGCAAGAAATGAAATCCGATCAAAAGACCGGCAAGGAAATCGGCATCGACAATTTCAGCTTCAAGCCCAACGAATTGATCGTGCGGGCCGGCACCAGGGTCACGTGGATCAACCACGATGATACGCCGCACATCGTAGTGAGCGTCGACAAGCGCTTCAAGTCATCGCCGGCGCTCGACACGGGCGATCAATATTCCTACGTCTTCGACAAAGCGGGCAGCTACGAATACTTCTGTTCCCTGCATCCCAAGATGGTCGGGCGAATCATCGTCAACTGAAGGGAAATGGTGGCCAGGGGCAGAATCGAACTGCCGACACGCGGATTTTCAGTCCGCTGCTCTACCAACTGAGCTACCTGGCCATGGGGAGGTAAAAAGAGCGGCTATTAAAGCGATGAGCGCGCGAACCGTCAAGCTGTAAGTGAGGGAATCCGTTCATGCTTCGATAGCTGAGCACAAGCGGTGCTTTTGAGATGAGCCCTACTGTGATGGAGGAACGTAGCCTTCCGGTTTGGTGGAACCAGTGCCGAAGAAGAATTTCTCCATTTCTTCCTCCAGAAATTTACGCGCCTTGGGTTCGTAGGGCGTCAGCCGGTATTCGTTTATAAGCGTGGTCTGGTGGCCGAGCCACTGCTTCCAAGCCTCCTGCGACACGTTCTCAAAGATGCGTTGGCCAAGCGGGCCAGGATAGGGCGGCATCTTCAGCCCCTCCGCCTTTCGTCCAAGCTTGACGCAATTCACCATCCGGGTCACAGGCATATCCTCTCAAGTAATGTCACAATGCCGCGAGCAACCGCTTGATCGGCGCCGCAACACCCACCGGCAATTCATCGTTGTTGTTATACCAAATACCCCCACGCGTTGTCATCGCTCGGGAGCGTCGCGTCACCCGCCGGCATTCGGCATGAATGTCGAGATGGAAATGCGTGAAGCGGTGGCGGAAGGGCGGCAACGTGCCCTCCGGCGCGGTCTCCACGCCCAGGTGTTTCCGGCACCAGCGGATCTCGTTTTCCGGTCCGGCGATCTCCGGGAAACTCCACAGCCCGCCCCAGATGCCGACTGCCGGGCGGCGTTGCAGCCACACCCGGTTTTGCGCATCGCGCAGGATCAGGAAGCGCGCGCTTTTGACGGGCGGACTGCGTTTCGGCCGCGGCGCGGGGTATGCCTCCGGGTTGCCGGCGAGATAAGCGCGGCAGTCCGCGCGCAGCGGACAACGGGGACAATCGGGTCGTCGGCGGGTGCAGACGGTGGCGCCCAAGTCCATGATGGCCTGGGTGTAGTCGGCGATATTGCGTCTGGGCAGATGCCTTTCCGCCAGACGCCACAGTTTTTGTTCGATTTTGCTGTCTCCCGGAAAACCTCGAACCGCGTGATGGCGGGTCAGCACGCGCTTGACGTTGCCGTCGAGTATGGGATGACGCAGGCCGTGGGCCAGCGCCAGGATCGCGCCCGCCGTGGAGCGGCCGATGCCGGGCAAACCGCGCAACGTTTCCAGATCGCGCGGCCAGCGGCCGCCTTGTTCCTGGGCGATGAACTGTGCGCAGCGATGCAGGTGACGCGCACGGGCGTAATAGCCGAGCCCCGCCCACAGCTTCAATACCTCGTCGAGCGGCGCCATCGCCAGCATGTGAATGTCGGGAAGCCGCTTCACGAAGCGCTGGTAGTAGGGAATGACGGTGGCCACCTGCGTCTGCTGGAGCATGATCTCCGAGAGCCAGACGCGGTAGGGATCCCCGGTGTGCTGCCAGGGCAGATCGTGACGGCCGTGGTGGTGATGCCAGCGCAGCAGGCGCGCGGCGAACGAACGATCATGGGCCATGACCGGACAGGGCCTCCAGATGATCCATGGCTGCCAGCGATTCATCCATCATGAGTTTCTTCATGATGCTGGTGCCGATGATCGGGGGGATGAAGAAGGCCGGGGTCTTGATGGATTCAAAGTAAACGCGGGTCTGGTTCCCGGGCAGGGGCTCGAAATGCCAGCGGGTGACGCCGGCGCGGAAGTCGCTCTCCGCCGGCACGATGACGTTTTCCAGATCGCCGTTGACGAGTTCCGTCGCTTCCTCCACCAGCACCGCCTTGAAGCAGATCATGGCGATGCAGCGCTGCGCAGTCATGCGGGTTTTGTGGTGATGCGCGTCGTGGGTGACGAGCAGCGTGCTTTCAGTCAGCACGTCGTTCAGCCGGGTCAGATGGTTGTAGTCGGTCAACAGCCGCCGCAGCTCTGCCGGCGACGCGTTGAGCGCCGCGTCGATCTCCACCGTGTATTCACCGTCATGCTCGTAAATCGTGGAAAAGCGCACTTCTTTGGCGGTGGCCGCGACAAGCGGCAGCCATAGCAGTAGAACGGCCGGCAGCACCCGCATTTAGAATTTCAAAAGTTTTTTAAGACTTTTCTGAATGTCACCGCCGCCAGATGTGCCACTGCCCGTCGTGTCCTTGCTGCCGGAGGTGGAGCTGTCTGGTGTCAGGCCGGGGATCGGAACGGGCAACACCTTGCCCAGTTGTTTCTTGACCTCCTTCTCGGCGCGCGCCTTGACGATGCCGGCGAAGTCGGGCGCGAAACTGGGATCGCTGAACGTGCCACTGACCTTCATCGGCACGGTGAGACCCGACAGATCGGTCAGTTCCTTGCCGCCCTGGCCTTCGGCGGTTGCCACCACATTCACGTTCAGAAGGTAATCGATCGTCTCGTTCACCAGATTGGCGCTGCCCTTGCCATCCACTCGCAGGAGCGGAGATTTTGCGGCGAGGTCGTTATTCTGCACCACGCCGTTGACGATCTTGTAGGTGCCGGTGAGTTCGCTGAAATCGGTCTCCTCGTTCGGATCGGTGTGGCCGATGAAACCGGTCTGCGCCTTGCGCAGGAATTTACCAATGTTGAAGCCCTTGACGGCGCCATTCTGGAACGAGAAGTCGCCCTGGCCGTTCAGGTTCTGTTTGATGGCGTTGGCGTCGGCGCCGTGGGAGGAGGCCTGCAGCGAGAAATTACCCTTGCCGCGCAGCTTGGATTTGCCATTGAGATCCTTGAGCAGCGGTTCGGCGGAGATCCCCTTCAGCGCATGTTCCAGATTCAGCGTCGGCTCCTTGCCCCTGGCGTCGATCAACACCTTGCCCTGGTAGGTGCCTTCATAAAGACCGGCGGTGACTGGGTTCATGGCGATATCGCCATCGCGCGCATTGATGCTGATTTTGACGTTGCTGAGTTTGAGATTGCGGATCACGAGCTGACCGATGCTGGCATCGCCCTTGAGTTTAAGTTTCCGCAGCATATCGATCGGCAGCGGCGTGGGCGCGGCCGCCGCCGCTGCGCTGCTTGTCCCGCCGGCCGCCGGCTTGGCTGGCTGGTTTTCCGGCGGGCGCGGCGGCAGATAGCGATCGGCGTTGATATTGTCGACGACGAGATTGAAACCCAGGCCGGGACTATTGAAGTCATTCACCGAGACATTGCCGTCGATGTGACTGCCGTCCAGCAGCAGCTTCATGCCGCTCAAGCTCAGGTCCTGCTTGGAACCGGTGAAGGCGGTGTCGACCGCCACCTGCGTGAGGGCCTTCGGATCCGCCATCGCCGGCAGGGTGACGTTGAGATTCTGCAACAGCTGCCGCAGGTCGAACGCGGCCACGCTGAGTGCGCCATTGTATTTCGGCGCCTTCTTGATATCGCTGGCATCCACTTTGCCCTTGGCGCTCAGGCCCAGGCCCTGCACGCTGAGATCGCTCATGTTGAGCGTTTCCTTCTCCATGTCCACGTCCGCGCGCGTGTCGATCTTGATGTCGTTGGCGCCTTTCGGCAGCTGGCCGCCGGAGGCCGTCGCTGACAACGTAACCGGTTCCAGTTTGAAATGCTGGGCGGTGCCGCTGATGGCGGCCGCGGCGTTGAGATTTTTGATATCAACCGCGGGTGCAGGCTGGCCGTAGGTCTTGAGCAGCGCCGTCACGTCGGCGCTCTGTACCGTGAACTGACCGTTGACCGATGACTTGTCCTTGTCCTGGATGTTTTTCGCCTGCAGTCCGCCCTTCATCTCCGTCCCGATTGTAGAGACCGTCAAATCGGACAGCTGGATGCTGCCGGCCTTCATGTCGGCGTCAAGCACGGTGCTGATCTTGAGCGGCGCCGTGCCCGCGGGCGCGGGCTTGCCCGTCAGCACGCTGACCAGTCCCGGGCCGTTCTTGCTGTCGACGGACAATTTGCCGTTCACGGCCGGCGTGTCGGACCGTATGTTTTTGGCGCTGACGTTGCCGTGGATCTGGGTGTTGAGCGCGGTGAGCGCCAGATCAGGCAGTTCCGCCGTGCCATTCTTCATGTCCAGATCGAGCGAGGTCGTGAGATTGAGATCGGAGGCGCCGCCGGGAACGGCCCTGCCCTTGAGCTTGCCGGTCACCACCAGCGGCTTGATTTGATACTGCTGCGCGTCCGGCTTGACCGCAATCTTGCCTTCAATTTTGAGATCGCCCGCCAGGTTCTTCTGCGGCGCGTCGAAACTGCCGGAGATCGAAAATGGAATCGGCTCGGTGAGTGACAGCTCGCCGGTTTTCAGGTTCACATCCTTGATCGCGTATTTCTGGCCCTTCTGCTGGTCATCCCAGGAAAGGGCGGCGTTTTCCACATCCACGCCACTCAGGACCAGCGCCGAGATTTTCGGACCGCCGGCCTGTGGCTGGGCGGGGGCGCTCTTGGCGGCCATCAGATCGTCGAAATTGGTCTGGCCTTCCTTGTTCCTGGCGAGATTGACCTGCGCCCTGTCGATGACCACCGTGTCCAGCAACACGGCCTGTTTAAGGATCAACGGCAGCAATTGCAGACGCACGGCCACCTTCTCCGCGCTGAACATGGGTTGATCCCCGAATCCTTGGGCGTTACCCAGCGCGATCCTTCCCGAACTGGCGCCAAGCCAGGGATAGAAAGTCAACTGAAGATCGCCTTCCAGCGTGAGCTTGCGCCCAGTGACTTTCTCCACCTGGGTGGCAATCTCGCCCTTGTAGTCGTTGGGGTTGAAATAGCGCGGCAGCAGCACCACCGTCGCCACCGCCGCCACCACGAGAATCAGGATCAGGAAAAAAATGAATTTGAATAATGTCTTCATGTGCGTTGTCTCCAACTCCTGAAGATCAAGTCTTGTATTCGCCAGCGCGGCGGGCATCTCCGCGCACCCGCCCGGACGGATAACGCTGCTCGTTCAGCGCCATTTTACTCTCGACCGCCTGCATCAGTTCCACGCCCAGCTTGTCCGCGAGGCGCACGAGGTATATCAGCACATCCGCCAGCTCCTGGCTGACGGCGTCCAACTTTTCCACCGGCAGGTGACGGCTTTGCTCGGGTGTCAGCCATTGGAAGTGTTCGACCAGTTCCGCCGCCTCGGCAATCAAGGCCATCGCCAGGTTCTTGGGCGTGTGGAATTGGTCCCAGTCGCGCGCGGCGGCGAAGTCGGCGACTTTTTGCCGCAGCGTTTCCAACTGACCCGGGCCATCCCCTTGCATTTGTCCCATGCTCGCCATCTGGGTTCAGGATTTCAAGCCGGCGGTTTGAGCAGGCGCTCACGCATGCGGGCAACCGCCGCGCGCACCTGCGCGGGCGCCGTGCCGCCGATGTGGTCGCGCGCGGCCACCGAATTCTCCAGCTTGAGGACCGCAAGCGCATCCTCCCCAATCCGCGGACTCATCCGCTGTAATTCCTCGAGGCTGAGTTCACTCAAGTCCCTGCCCAGATCAATGGCCTGCCGCACCGCCTGGCCGACGATGGCGTGGGCATCGCGGAAGGCCACGCCCTTGCGCACCAGATAGTCGGCCAGGTCGGTCGCCGTGGTGTAGCCGGCGAGGGCCGCCTTTTTCATGGCCTCGCGTTTCGCCTTGACGTGCGGAACCATCGCAGCATACACGTCCAGGCACTGATGCAGCGTGTCCAGCGTGTCGAACAGCGGCTCCTTGTCCTCCTGATTGTCGCGGTTGTAGGCCAGCGGCTGCGCCTTCATCAACGTCAGCAGGGCCATGAGGTGACCGTAGACGCGGCCGGTCTTGCCGCGCACCAGCTCGGGGACGTCGGGATTTTTTTTCTGCGGCATGATCGAAGAGCCGGTGCAGTAGGCATCGCCGATGTCGATGAAACCGAATTGCGCCGAGGACCACAGGATCAATTCCTCGGAGAACCGCGACAGGTGCATCATGATGAGTGCGGCGGCGGCGGCGAATTCGATGGCGAAGTCGCGGTCGCTGACCGCATCGATGGAATTCTCCGCCACGGCGTCGAAGCCGAGCAGCTGGGCGGTGTAGTGCCGGTCGATGGGAAAGGTGGTGCCGGCCAGCGCCGCGCTGCCCAACGGCAGCACGTTGACCCGCCGCCGTGCGTCGTGCAGACGCGAGCGATCGCGCATGAGCATCTCGCACCACGCCAGCAGGTGGTGGCCCAGCGTGACGGGCTGCGCCGGTTGCAGATGCGTGAAACCGGGCATGATGGAGTCCGCCTCCTGCTCCGCGAGCGGCAGCAGGGCGGCCGTGAGCTGATGGAGTTTGCCGATTAGCGCGTCGATCTCATCGCGCAGATACAGCCGCAGATCGGTCGCCACCTGATCGTTGCGTGAACGGCCGGTGTGCAGTTTCTTGCCGACCTCGCCGATGCGATCAATCAGCCGCGCCTCGATGTTCATGTGCACGTCCTCGAGTTCATCGACCCAGGCGAACTCGCCCCGCTCGATGTCAATCTGGATGTTCTCCAGCCCCTCGACGATCTTCTGGCTTTCCTCCGGCGTCAGCACGCCGGTGTGCGCCAGCATGCGCGCGTGGGCGATGGAGCCGCGGATGTCACAGGCGTACAGGCGGGAGTCGAAACGCACGGAGGCGCTGAACCGTTCGACCAGATGGTCGGTCGCCTCGACAAAGCGGCCGCCCCAGAGTTTGTCTTCGGGCATCTGCGACATGGCGCATCAATCTGCTGACCTTAGGGCGGCCCAGTATAACAGGCCGATTAAGTAGCCCTGAATAAGTCCATCCTGGACTTTTCAGGGCACGGAAAGCAAAAAACGCGGTTTTTGCGTTCCTTCATTTTCAATAACCTGCGGCTGTTGAAAATGGCGGCACATGCTTGTACCGCAGGAATCTTTAATTATTGCAGAGATTCCTTAAGTCCGCCGCGCGGAAGCATACGGATTATGACAGTATTATAGTGATCAAGGCGATGGGGGACCGGGAAAATTCATGAACGATAACGGCTCGAGGCGGGCATTGTTTCTCCCGGATTTCTGCGCCGTCCGCAGCGTTTTTTTGGTGGTGGTGGCGGGGGAATTACTGGCGTTCATCCTGACGCTTGCCGATGCCACGAGTATCCACGAACGCTGGGACGATCTGGGACGGGTGTCCCTGTTCGTGCAGTGGGTGGCGTTGTCGTGCGCCGGCGTGCTGTGTTTGGCGCGCCGCTGGCTATCACGGTTTTCCGACGTTGCCGCAGCCCTGCTCGCCTATGGGGCCATGGTGGCGGTCACCTACGTCCTGGCCGAGCTGGCCTGGCGGATCAACAGTTACGCCGCTCAAGCCATCATCTATTCCACGCACGTGGAATTCCTGCAGCGATCGCTCGGGATCAGTGCCATCATCTGCGCCGTCACGCTGCGCTATCTCTACATCCAGCACCATTGGCAGCGGCAGGTGCAGGCGGAGTCGCAGGCGCGCTTCCAGGCCTTGCAGGCGCGCATCCGCCCGCATTTCCTGTTCAACTGCATGAATGCCATCGCCAGCCTGACGCGCAGCCGGCCGGAGGCGGCGGAGAAGGTGGTGGAGGACCTGGCCGACCTGCTGCGCGCGAGCCTCGGCGAGGCGAGCCAGCAGGTGCCGCTGACGGAGGAACTGCAACTCTGCCGGCAGTATCTGGACATCGAAAAGCTGCGATTGGGAGATCGCCTCCAGGTCGAGTGGCGCATCGATTCGCTGCCCGTGGACGCCGGCCTGCCGGCGCTGACGTTGCAACCGCTGATCGAGAATGCCATCTATCACGGTGTTGAGCCACTGGCCGGCGGTGGCGCCATACGCATCGAAGGCAGGTGTAAAGGCGAGGCCCTGACCATCGCCATAGAAAACCCGCTGGCCGGCGATGGACAACCGTCACGTTACGAAGGCAACCGGCTGGCGCAGGACAACGTGCGCCAGCGTCTGGCGGCGGTGTTTGGGCCGGCGGGCCGGCTGGTGGTGGAGAACACCCCCCAGGCTTATCGTGTCACCGTTTTCTTTCCTTACCGGCGGCAGGGCGCATGAAGGTCCTGATCGCCGATGATGAACCGCTGGCCCGTGAACGCCTGCGCGCGCTGCTCGCGGAAGTAGGGGGCGTGGAGGTCGCAGGCGAAGCCGCCAACGGTCTGGAGGTCATCGAGCGGGTCAACGATGCGTGTCCTGACATCGTACTGATGGACATACGCATGCCGGCCCTGGACGGACTTGAGGCGGCGCGGCATCTCGCCGGCCTGCCGGTGCGTCCCCCGGCGGTGATCTTCACGACTGCCTGCGGCGATCATGCGCTTGCGGCTTTCGAGGCCAACGCCGTCGACTATCTGCTCAAGCCCATCCGCCGTGAACGGCTCGCCTTGGCATTGGAGCGTGCGCAAACGCTCAATCGCGGACGGATGTCGGCGCTCGCCGCCGGCCGCCGGCGCACGCATCTCGGCACCGTGGTGAAAGGCAGGCTGCAGTTGATTCCCATGGAGGATGTCGTCTATTTGCAGGCCGATCAGAAATACGTGACCGTGGCCTGCAAGGATGGAAGAGACGTGCTGATCGATGAGTCGCTCAAGTCGCTGGAATCGGAATTCTCCGATCTCTTTCTGCGCATACACCGCAACACGCTTGTGGCGATCGCGTATGTGGCGGGCCTGGAAAAGGAGGGGGAGAATGAGACGGTCATGAGGATGCGGCACCGTACTGAACGCCTGCCCGTCAGCCGCCGTCATCTGGGCGAGGCGCGGGCGCGGCTGCGTCATCCCGGCAAACTCTGAATAAAGACGGTCCCGCCGCTCAGGGTTTCCGTCGTTCGGCTGCTTTCGCGGGCCCTGCCTTTGTGAGGGACAGGCTTTCACCCCGAACATCCACCATGATCGTATCGCCCGGCGTGAACTCGCCGGCGAGCAGCTTGGCAGCGACCGGCGTCTCCAGATTCTTTTGTATGGCTCGCTTGAGCGGACGGGCGCCATAGACGGGATCAAAACCCGCTTCGCCCAGCTTGTCGAGCGCAGCCTCACTTACGCGCAGTTCGATGTTCTGGTCCTTGAGTCGCGCGCGCAGGCGGTCGATCTGCAGATCGGCGATGGCCCGGATCTGGGATTTCTCCAGAGAGTGGAACACCACCACCTCGTCGACACGGTTGATGAACTCCGGGCGGAAATTGCGGCTGACGATCTCCATCACCGCCTCCTTCATTTCGGCATAGCTTTCGCGTCCGGTCATCTCCTGGATGAGCTGTGAGCCCAAATTGGAGGTCATGACGATCACAGTGTTGCGGAAGTCGACAGTGCGACCCTGGCCATCGGTCAGGCGACCGTCGTCCAGCACCTGCAGCAGCACGTTGAACACGTCCGGGTGCGCCTTTTCGATCTCGTCGAGCAGGATCACGGAGTAGGGGCGGCGGCGCACCGCCTCGGTAAGATAGCCGCCTTCTTCATAACCGACGTATCCCGGCGGCGCCCCGATCATGCGGGCGACGGCGTGCTTCTCCATGAACTCGGACATGTCGATCCGCACCATCGCCTCCTCGGTATCGAATAGGAAGGCGGCCAGCGCTTTGCACAGCTCCGTTTTGCCGACACCTGTTGGCCCCAGGAACAGGAACGAGCCGTTGGGGCGGTTGGGATCGGAGAGACCGGCGCGGGCGCGGCGCACGGCGTCGGCGACGGCGCCGACGGCCTCGTCCTGCCCGATGACGCGCGCATGCAGCGCCGCCTCCATGCGCAGCAGCTTGTCGCGTTCGCCCTCGAGCATCTTGGAAACGGGAATGCCGGTCCACTTGGAGACCACCTCGGCAATCTCCTCTTCCGTCACCTTGTTGCGCAGCAGGCGGGTTTCCTTGCCCTCCGTCTGCGTGGCGGCGGCCAGCTGCTTCTCCAATTCGGGGATCACGCCGTAGCGCAACTCGGACATGCGCGCGAGATCACTGTTGCGCCGCGCAGTCTCGAAATCGATCCGGGCGCGTTCCAGTTTTTCCTTGATCGTGTGCGCACCGGCAAGCGAGGCCTTTTCCGCCTTCCAGACCTCCTCGAGATCGGAGTATTCACGCTCGGCGCGCGCGATCTCCTCCTCCAGCGCCGCGAGCCGCTTTCTGGAGGCCGCATCGTGTTCCTTTTTCAATGCCTCGCGCTCAATCTTCAATTGAATGAGCCGCCGATCAAGGCGATCCATCTCCTCCGGCTTGGAATCGATCTCCATGCGAATGCGCGAGGCGGCCTCATCCACCAAATCGATGGCCTTGTCGGGCAGCTGCCGATCAGTGATGTAGCGGTGCGACAGCGTGGCGGCGGCCACGATGGCCGGATCGGTGATGTCCACACCGTGATGCACCTCGTACTTTTCCTTCAGGCCGCGCAGTATGGCGATGGTGTCCTCTACGGTGGGCTCGTCGACCAGAATTTTCTGGAAGCGGCGTTCCAGCGCCGCATCCTTCTCCACGTATTTGCGGTATTCATCAAGCGTGGTGGCGCCAATGCAATGCAACTCGCCGCGCGCCAGCGCGGGCTTCAGCATGTTGCCGGCGTCCATGGCACCCTCGGCCTTGCCGGCGCCGACCATGGTGTGCAGCTCGTCGATGAACAGGATGATCTGGCCTTCCTGTTTCGCCAGGTCCTTCAACACGGCCTTGAGACGCTCCTCGAATTCGCCCCGGTACTTGGCACCGGCGATGAGCGCGCCCATGTCCAGCGCCAGCACGCGCCGGTCTTTCAGACCCTCCGGCACCTCGCCGTTGACGATGCGCTGGGCCAGCCCTTCCACGATGGCGGTCTTGCCCACGCCGGGCTCACCGATGAGCACGGGGTTGTTCTTGGTGCGTCGTTGCAGTACCTGGATGGTGCGGCGGATCTCATCATCGCGGCCGATGACCGGATCGAGTTTCCCTGATCTGGCGCGCTCCGTGAGATCAATGGTGTATTTCGCCAGCGCCTGACGTTGTTCCTCGGCGCCAGGATCCGTCACCTGTTCGCCGCCGCGCATCCGGTCAATGGCGGCTGTCAGCCGGTCCGCGCGCACGCCGGACTTGCGCAGCAGGTCGCCCGTCTGGCCCTTGTTCTCGGCGGCGGCCAGCAGGAACATTTCGCTGGAGAGATAATGATCCTTGCGTTTCTGTGCATGCTTGTCGGTCAGATTGAGCAGCCGGACAAGTTCGTTGGAAGGATGCACCTCGCCGCCCGCGCCCTCGACGCGGGGCAGGCGATCCAGCGCCTCCTGCACCTGCGTGCGCAAGGCTTTGACGTCGGCGCCGGTCTGCATCAACAGCGGCCGCGTGGAGCCGCCTTCCTGATCCAGCAGCGCCATCAGGACGTGCAGCGGCTCCAGGAACTGGTGATCGCGGCCCACCGCCAGACTCTGGGCGTCCGCCAGCGCCGTCTGAAATTGCGTGGTCATCTTGTCTGCGCGCATGTCCCCGCTCCGTTTGAATACCTTTTACATGGGGTCGGTTTTCATGGAATCAAGTCATGTTGTCTGGCATATTTGCATGGATGGCTGGCCGCAAAAAGGCATCATAAAGGCCTCGCATGAGTGACGTCAGGCCATTAACCCCGTTTCCTGTCATTCTGTCGGTTTCGGTCGCGGTGCTGTGTATAGCATATACGTGGCAGGGGGAGGCCGTGGGTCTGGTTGGAGATGACGCGATCTATCTCCTCATGGCGGATTACTTTTCCCCTTATGACAGCGCCGCCCGTGCCGGGGCGGCTTTTATCATGAAATTCAGCGGGTTTCCCCCCCTCTATCCTGCGCTGCTGGCGGTCGCCGGCGCGGGAAGTAGACATATACTTCTGGCGCATTGGATCACGGCCCTCTGCATCATTTTCTCGGCGGCCCTGTACTGGTACTGGCTGGTCAAGGAGGGGGTGGGCCGCCATTTCGCACTGCTCATGAGCGGTTTGTTTTTGTCCCTCCCAGGCACAATGATCCTCGCGCTGGATTTATGGAGCGAGCACCTCTATCTGGCCCTTACCCTGCTCAATCTGTTGCTCGCGCGTCATGCCGGAAAAACAGGAAGGGGATGGTTGGGCGTGGCGGTGACCGCCGGTTTGGTGCCGCTTACCCGATCGGCAGGCCTGACTTTTCTCGTTGCCACGTGGGCCTTTTTCATCATTCACAAGGCGCCCGACCGCTGGCGGTTAATCGCCGCCAGTGTAGTGCCGATGTTCGCATGGACGCTGATCTCGCTGCCGTTCAAATCCTATGTGTCTTACAAGGGGATATTCGGGAATTTTTTTTCGGTCCTGACTTTCAGCGATCTATTGCCGGTGATGGAGTTTCAAATGCGCAATCTCTGGCAGGGATGGCATAAGAGCTTTGATTTTCAGGCTCACAACTACAGCGTCATTGCCCCGGCATTGCTGCTTTTCGCGGTTCCGGTGGGGTGGTGGGGCCGGCTAAAAGAGGCCCGTTTGGATGCGTTGTATCTGCCGCCCTATTTGGTTTTGATCGCCCTGTGGCCGTCGCTGAATCAAATGACGCGGTTTCTGTATGTGATCATGCCCTTCCTGCTTTATTACGGGTTTGCGGGTTTTGGCATGATGATGAAGAAGTACACCACACCCGGTGTCGTCCGAATGTTACGGATGTTGTTTCTGGCGCTGATCGTTTTCTCCTGCGCGCCTTCCACCGTGCAAATCCTGTCTCGAAGGATGAATCCTCCGGCAGCGGGTCTTGCGGCCTATGCAGGGACCGCGACATGGGTCGAATCCATGGGCCCGCTGGAGGGTGATATGGACTTGAGCATCCTGAAACATTTCGCAACTGTTTTCCGTGAGGAGGCAAAATATGTGGAACCGGACCAATGTGTACTGACGGCATACCCGGAACGATTCATGTTTTATGCCCGCCGCCTGGCGTTTCCGCTGCCAACACTGGGTGTCAATCAGGAGGAATTTGATCGGGGCATGTCGCGGTGCAGGTACGTCCAGATTTTCTGGCTGAATACCCATCCTTATTATCCGCCCGCCTATCCTTTGAACAGACTTAAACAACAAGGGAAGCTTGTATTTGTTTCCAAAATGTCTAATGACTCGAATGCTCCCCCCGTGACCGGGCTGTTGCGACTGCGCTGAGAATGGGTGTGGCAACCGTCGCGACGCTGGCAGCGGTCATCAATGCAGGACGGCCTCGGCGACGGCAATCGTGGTGATGCCGAGGCCGATGAGCAGCACCTGCAACACGGATTCGCGCGGTGCGGTGCTCTCGTGCAGGCCGGGGATCAGATCCGCCACGGCGATGTAGATGAAGCTCGCCACGGCGATGGCGATCAGGTAGGGTAGCGCCGCGCTGGATTGGGACAGGCTGGCCCAGGCCAGCACGCCGCCGAGAATAGTGGTCAGGCTGGCAATCATGTTCCATGCGAAGGCTTGGGTGCGTGAGAACCCGCTGTTCAACAGTACGGCGAAACTCCCCAGTTCCTGCGGAATCTCATGCGCTGCCACCGCCAGGCTGGTGACGACGCCGAGTTTGATGTCAGTCAGGAAAATGGCGCCGATGATTACTCCATCGACGAAGTTGTGGATACCATCGCCCAGTACGATGAGCATGCCGGCGGCGCGCTCACGGGCTGCGGACAGATTCGCAGCATGGGTCTCGCAGTGCATGTGGTGGCAGTGGCGCCAGATCACAAGTTTTTCCAGGATGAAAAAAAGCAGCAGGCCGGCAAGTATCGCCGCCGCGAGCGCATGCCGGCTGATATCGCTCCGTTCCATGGCGTGGGGCAGCAGGCCCGTGAAGGCGGCGCTGAGCAGGGCGCCGGTCGCGAAACTGACGAGATGCGGCAGCACCGCCTCGCGGCGTGCTTGCGGCAGCAGCAGGAATACGGCCGCCGCCAGCACGCTCAATACTCCGCCCAGGAGGCAAAACAAAACGATCCAGATGAGCAGTGACATGGGTGTACGTTATTTTTCAGCCGCTATCGTAGCAGGCACGTCAAGTAGACGCAGGATTGATCCAGATCAGACTGGCCATGCGCCCGGTTTCGCCATCGCGGCGGAAAGAGAAAAACCGGTCATGTTCCGCATAAGTGCAGCATGTTCCACCATAGATCCGTTTGACACCGCCTTGATTCAGGAGGACGCGGGCGATGGCGTATAAATCCGCGCGGTAATGGCCGACCCGCGACGCCGAAAACGCCGCCGCCACCTCGGCACCGTAACCCGCAAACGCTTGCCTCACCTCTCCCCCCACTTCGTAATGGCGGGCGCTGATGGCGGGCCCGAGCCAGGCCAGGAGTTGATGTCGTGGCGAATGGAACCGCTTCAACCCCTGTTCGATGATGCCGGCGGCCAGCCCCCGCCAGCCGCAATGCAGCGCCGCAATCTCATTACCTTCTTCACTGCACAATAAAAGCGGGAGGCAGTCCGCGGTCAGTACCGCGCAGACGACGCTTGGCTTATCAGCATAGGCGCCATCGGCGTCGCGATCTTGATCCTTCCACGCGTCGATCACCGTTGTGCCATGATGCTGGTTGAGCCAGATCGGTTCATGCGCAAGTCGCAGCGACGCATGCAGCTTGAGGCGATTGCGAAGCACATTATCGATGCAGTCGCCCACATGCGCCGCCAGATTGAAGCCGGCATAGGGCACCACGCTGTAGCCGCCCGCGCGCAGCGTGGTCAGCGCGCGCACTGATGACACCGCCGGCCAGTTGGCCGTAATGCAGATGGACGGTGACAAAGCCGTGTTCATGCGGTTCATTTTATTTCGATGGGTGAGCGCGGAGTGACCGCAGCAACTCTCGCATGTCAGGGGGTGGCGGGGACTCCCACACCATGTGCCGGTCGTTCGCCGGGTGTCGCAGGGCCAGACGTACGGCGTGCAACGCCTGGCGTTTGAAACCACACAATGCGTCGATGAGATCGGCGTTCGCGCCCTTGGGGAAGCGCGGGCGGCCACCGTAGGTGGGATCGCCGACCAGAGGATGGCCGATGTGCGCCAGGTGCACGCGAATTTGATGGGTGCGTCCGGTCTCGAGTTTCAGGCGCAGGTGAGTGTGGGCGGCAAAGCGACGCAGCACGCGGTAATGCGTCACCGCCTCCCGGCCGCCGCTGACGACGGCCATGTGCGTGCGGCGCCGGCGATGCCGGCCGAGCGGTTGATCAATGGTGCCGCCCGCAGTGAGCACGCCCTGCACGACGGCCTCGTACTCGCGGGTGACCCGTCGCTTTTGCAATTGCCCGACCAGACTGGTGTGCGCGCGCGGCGAGCGCGCCACCACCAGCAGGCCGGAGGTATCCTTGTCCAGCCGGTGGACAATGCCGGCGCGGGGCAATTGCTTGAGTTCGGGGGCATGGTGGAGCAGGGCATTGGCCAGCGTGCCCGAGGGATTGCCGGCGCCCGGATGGACCACCAGTCCCGCGGGTTTGTCGATGACGATGATATCCTCGTCCTCGTAGACGATGGGCAGTGTGAATGCCTGCGCGTCCCAATCAGACTTCACCCGTGGTTCGACGCGCAAATGGACGCGGTCGCCGGCGCGTACGCGATCGCGCGGACGTGCCGGCGCGCCGTTCAACGATACGGCGCCGGCCTCGACGTGTTCCTTGAGCATCGTGCGTGAGAATTCGGGAAACATCAGCGCCAGAGCCTTGTCCAACCGCATACCCCCCAGCGCCGGGGGAATTCGCGTGGGCGGGGTGTTTGAATGCGTTGCCGTGGACTTGGGGCTCGCCATACAATGCGAGATGTTTATTGACGGAGTCTTAAAGTGCAAGTGCCACTGAAAATTCTCTCGCCGTTCGCCTTGCTGTTCGCCGTCCTGTTGCTGACGGCCTGCTCCATGTTTGGCGGCGAGAAAAAGGACGAGACGGAGGGCTGGAGCGAAGACCGGCTGTACAACGAGGCCAAGGGTCTGCTCGATTCCGGACAATACAAATCGGCGGCTGAGGATTACGAGAAATTGCAGACGCGTTATCCCTTCGGCCCGCACTCGCAGCAGGCCCAACTGGACATGGCCTATGCCTACTTCAAGGAGGATGAGTACGCTTCCGCCGTGGCGGCCTGCGATCGGTTCCTCAAACTATATCCCGGCAGCCCGGCGGTCGATTATGCCCATTATCTCAAAGGCCTGGCCAACTACAACCAGAACAAGGGGCTGCTCGAGCGTTTCCTGCCAACCGACACCGCCCAGCGGGATCAAGGCGCGGCGGTGGATTCCTTCAACGATTTCTCCGAATTACTGAAGAAATACCCGGACAGCAAATATTCCGAGGACGCACGCCAGCGCATGGTACACCTGCGCGACCTGCTGGCAAGACAGGAGGTCAACATCGCCAACTACTACATGCGCCGCGGAGCATACGTCGCCGCTGCCAACCGGGCCCGCTACGTGGTGGAGAATTACCAGCAGACCACCTCCATGCCGGAAGCATTGACCATCATGGCCAAGGCCTACAAGGTGTTGCAGATGGATGATCTCTCCAACGATGCCCTGCGGGTGCTGGAATTGAACTTCCCCAATCATCCGGGCATCGAGGAAGTGCGCAACACTGTCGTCAGATAGCCGGCTGCCTAAAATCATTACGGAACCCGCCGCTTCCTTATAACGTTTTTTTGCAGCCTGGCGCTTCGCCTTCTTTGGGAAATTGCCGGGTGATCTCGCTGTAGGCGGAGGTGATGGGATAGCGGCGGTCGCGCCCGAAGGCGCGGCGCGAAATGCGCACGCCGGGCGCCGCCTGGCGGCGCTTGTATTCGTTGCGATCCACCATGCGGGTCACTTTTCTCACCATCTCGGCGTCGAAGCCGGCGGCGATGATTTGTTCCGGTGTTTCATCGTTTTCGATATAGCGCTCGAGGATGGGATCGAGCACGGCATACGGTGGCAGGCTGTCTTCGTCCTTTTGATTGGCGCGCAATTCCGCCGTCGGCGGCCGCTCGAAGACGCGCCGGGGAATGACCGCACCCAGGCCGTTGCGATAGGCGGCCAGCTTGTACACCAGTGTTTTCGGCACGTCCTTGAGCGGCGCAAAACCGCCGGCCATGTCGCCGTAGAGGGTGGCGTAACCCACCGCCATCTCGCTCTTGTTTCCGGTGGTGAGTACGAGCCTGCCGGTCTTGTTGGACAGCGCCATCAGCAGCACGCCCCGGCAGCGGGCCTGGATGTTTTCCTCCGTCGCATCCGCCGGCATGGCGGCGAAGACCGGCGCCAGTGTCTCGGTGAAGGCGGTGAATGCCTGCTCGATGGACAGGAGATGGTATTTGATCTTCAGCGCCTCGGCTTCGGCGCGTGCGTCTTCGTTGCTCATGGCGGCCGTGTAACGCGATGGCATCATCACGGCCTCGACCTGATCCGCGCCCAGGGCGTCCACGGCGATGGCCAGTGTCAGCGCCGAATCGATGCCGCCCGACAATCCCAGCACCGCGCCCTTGAAGCCGTTTTTGCGCGCATAATCGCGCACACCCAATATCAGCGCCTGATAAATGCTCTCCTCCGGTTCAAGGTGCGGGTGCCGCTCGCCACGCAGATCGATTTTGCCGCCGTTGGCTGAAAGTTCCACAACGTGCAGGCACTCGCGAAAGTCCGGCGCCCGGCTCACGACCGTGCCCACCGCATCAACCACTGTGGAGGCGCCATCGAAGACCAGTTCATCCTGGCCGCCGATCAAATTGAGATATACCACCGGCATGCCGCCCTCGCGTGCCGCGTCGCGGAGGATGGCCTCGCGGGTGTGCGCCTTGCCGATATGGTAGGGCGAGGCATTGATGTTCAGCATCAGGCGGGCGCCAGCGGCGCGCGCCTGCGCCACGGTGCCCGGCCGCCAGATGTCCTCGCAGATGCTGAGCGCGCAGGGCAGCCCCTTGAAATCGAACACCGCTGCATTGCGACCGGGACTGAAATAACGCTTTTCATCGAACACGCTGTAATTGGGCAGATGCTGCTTGCGGTAGCGCGCGAGCACCCGTCCGTCGCGCAACGCGGTGCAGCCGTTGTAGATGTCCGCGCCATCTTTTTCCGGATAGCCGACGACCAGTGTGATGCCCTTGACCTCGCGCTGAATGAGCGCCATGGCTGCCGCCACCTGCTGATGCAGGCCCGGGCGCAGCAACAGGTCCTCCGGAGGATAGCTGGTCAGCGCGAGTTCGGGGAACAGGACGAGATCCGCCTTCAGTTCATCGCGCGCGATTCTGGCGCTGTCCATGACGCGGCGTGTATTGCCGCTGATGTCACCGACAACCAGGTTCAACTGGGCGAGTACGATGCGTAGCAATCCGGCGGTCATGATGTTATTTTACAAGATAGCCGCCGCCGCGCGGGGGAGAAATACAGTCAAGCCAATGCGCGGTCATGATGGCCGGAGGGAATGGCTGTTTCCCGGCGTATTCGTCAATTTACCCCCATGCCCCCCAATCGCTTGATGACAGATATTTTCCGGGCGTTGATTGCTGGCGCATGCCTGGCGTCATTCATGGCGTCGGTAACGGCCCTGCAGGCGCGAGAGTTGTCGATGGAGGTGAAAAAAAAGATGGAGCCCGGCGTGGAGGCCGGACCGCAAACCCGCGGAAAGCGAAGACTGAAATCCGTGGTCGTCTCCAGCAGCGGTGCCGACGTCGAAATGGTGGATATCCCGGGTGGCAGTTTCCAGATGGGATGTTCGCCCGGCGACAACGATTGCAGAAGCAATGAACGACCGCGGCACATGGTCGCGATCAAACCGTTCAGGATGAGCAAATATCCGGTCACTTTCTCGCAATGGGATGCGTGCGTGATATCCCGCGGCTGCGGCCTCTATACACCGTCCGACGCCGGATGGGGCCGTGATAATCGTCCGGTGATCAACGTGTCGTGGGATGACGCGCAACTGTTCATTGATTGGATGAATCGCGAGACCGGCAGACATTACCGGCTGCCGTCGGAGGCCGAGTGGGAGTACGCCGCGCGCGGCGGCGCGACCACCCGTTATTACTGGGGCAACGGCATCGGTTCGAACCGCGCCAACTGCGATCACTGCGGCAGCCGATGGGATAACAAGCGGACAGCGCCCGTTGATAGTTTCAGGCCCAATGCCTTTGGCCTGTTCGGCATGCTGGGCAATATCAAGCAGTGGACCGAGGACTGCTGGAACGACAATTACAAGGATGCGTCAGGCGATGGCTCGGCGCGCGCATCGGGAGATTGTGGAAGGCGCGTGGCGCGCAGCGGCCCCTGGAGTCTGCCGCCGGACTATCTGCGGGTTTCTTTCCGCAGTGGAGTGCTTACCGTCTTCCGCACGTTTACTTTGGGATTCCGCCTCGCCGAGGATCGATGATACTCCATACACGGGAATGGCGTGTCCGCATTACAGTTAATGAAGGCGTTCAGCGTTTCAGGCGCTTCGTGATGGTGGCGCCGAGTTCGGCGGGGGAGCGGACGGTGGCGACGCCGGACTTTTCCAATGCTGCGTACTTGCCGGCGGCGGTGCCCTTCCCGCCGGAGATGATGGCGCCGGCATGACCCATGCGCTTGCCGGGCGGCGCAGTGACGCCGGCGATGTAGGCCACCACCGGCTTGCGCACATGGGCGGCGATGAACGCCGCCGCCTCTTCCTCGGCGCTGCCGCCGATCTCGCCCACCATGATGATGCCCTCCGTCTGCGGGTCATTTTCAAACAGGGCCAGGCAGTCGACGAAGTTTGTACCGTTGATGGGATCGCCACCGATGCCCACACAGGTGCTTTGACCGAGCCCGGCCTTGCTGGTCTGGGCAACCGCTTCGTAGGTCAACGTGCCGGAGCGGGAGACGATGCCGATGCAACCCGGTTTGTGGATGTGCCCCGGCATGATGCCCATCTTGCAGGCGCCGGGCGTGATCACGCCGGGACAGTTGGGGCCGACCAGCCGCGATTCCGGATAACGCGCGAGCGCGGTCCAGACCCTGACCATGTCGAGCACGGGGATGCCCTCGGTGATGCAGGCGATGACGCCGATGCCGGCGTCGGCGGCCTCGATGATCGCCTCTGCGGCATAGGCCGGGGGCACGAAGATCATGCTGCCGTTGGCGCCGGTCGCCGCAACCGCGTCGTGCACGGTGTTGAACACCGGACGATCCAGATGTCGACTGCCGCCGCGGCCGGGCGTGACGCCCCCGACCAGATTGGTGCCGTACTCGATGGCCTGCTGGGAATGAAACGTGCCCTGCTGGCCGGTGAAGCCCTGGCACAGCACGCGCGTGTTCTTGTCAATCAGGATGCTCATGGGCGGGTTTCCTTGGCCGCAGCGACCACCTTGCGCGCCGCGTCATCCAGATCGGTGGCGGTGATGATGGCATAACCGCTTTTGGCCAGCAGGTCATAACCCGCCTCGACATTGGTACCCTCCAGCCGCGCCACCACCGGTACCTTCACGCCGACCTCCTTGATGGCGCACAGGATACCCTCGGCGATTAGATCACAGCGCACGATGCCGCCGAATATATTGACCAGGATGGCGCGCACCTTGTCGTCACCGACGATGAGCTTGAAGGCCTCGGCCACCTTCTCCGGAGTCGTGCCGCCGCCGACGTCGAGAAAGTTGGCCGGCGCGCCGCCGTACAACTGAATGATGTCCATGGTCGCCATTGCCAGACCCGCGCCGTTGACCATGCAGGCGATATTACCGCTCAAGGTGATGTAGTTGAGATCGAAACGGCGGGCATGATTTTCCTTGGGGTCTTCCTGGCTTTGATCGCGCCATTGCTCCAGCACTGGCTGGCGGTAGAGGGCGTTGTCATCGATGTTGATCTTGCCGTCCAACGCCTGCAGGTCGCCCTCCTTGGTCACCACCAACGGATTAATCTCGACCAGGCTGGCATCTTTTTGCAGGAATAGTTTGTAGAGCGCGTGCAACAAGGCCGTCAATTGTTTGCCCTGCTTGTCATCAAGGCCGAGCGCCGCCGCCACGCGCCGGCATTGGTATCCCGCCAGTCCGATGGTGGGGTCGATGGAAAGCGAGAATATTTTTCCGGGGCTTTTGGCGGCGACCTCCTCGATGTCCATGCCACCGGCGGGCGAAGCCACGACGGCGACGCGCTTGGCGGCGCGATCGACCAGCATGGCGAGATACAATTCGCGGGCAATCTCGGTGGTGGCCTCGATGAGCACACAGTGCACCGGCTGCCCCTTGGGCCCGGATTGCTTGGTGACGAGGCGCGTACCGATGAGATTATGGACGATGGATTCCAGTTGCTCGCGGCTGCCGGCGATGCGAACGCCGCCCGCCTTGCCGCGGCCGCCGGCGTGCACCTGGGCCTTGACGACCCAGCCGTGGCCCTTGACCGCGGAGGCCACGGTGAGCGCCTCGTGGATGCTGTACGCCGGCCGTCCGGCGGGGACGGGTATGCCGTAATCCGCGAACAACTGCTTGGCTTGGTATTCGTGCAGGTGCATTCTGGCTCCCCGACCGCCGCGATTTTTATTTCCCAGCGTAAACCAGCACTGGCGTTAACGCCAGACTGCGGCCCATAATCATCATAGCTGGTTTGGAGCAATTTGCCCTCATGGTGCGTTTATATCTGCTTTTTTTGATGGTCGCCCTGCTTTATGCCGTGTTGCGGCTGGTCCTCCCCGCGCGGCGTCCACCTGCGGCGGCGCCTCCGTCCACGGCGGCCACGTCAAAATTGGTCAGTTGCGCCCATTGCGGGTTGCGCGTTCCGGAAGGGGAGGCGGTGCAACGCGGGGGGCAATATTATTGCGATCCATCGCATGCGCCGGACGGCCGCGGAGAATCATCGGCATGACCGTGGCCACTGTTTTTGGGAACAGGGCGGCGATCAACTGGCGGGCGCTGCGGTTTTTTAATTTCTACCGCCTGATCATCTCGGGTCTGTTCGTGGTTCTGGTGCTGACCAAAAATCTGCCCCCGCCCCTGGGCGCGGACAACCTTCATGTATTTCGACTGCTGGCCTATGCGTATTTGCTGACGGCCATCGCCCTGCAGGTGCTTTTGGAGCGGCGGCTGGTGACCGAGGCGTTGCAGGTTCTGGCCGAAGTGCTGGCTGATGTGCTCTTTATCACCGGCATGATGTACGCCAGCGGTGGCGTCGCCAGCGGCTTTGGCATGCTGCTGGTTACCACCATAGCCGGCGGCAGCCTGCTATCACCCGGACGCATGGCTTTTTTTTATGCCGCCTGCGCCGCGCTGGCCGTTCTGGGCGAGGAAATCTATGCCTATACGGTGGATCTTCGGGATATCAATTACACGCAGGCCGGCTTTCTGGGCGGCAGTTATTTTGTCACCGCGCTCATGGCCTACCTACTGGCGCGCCGCATACGAGAGAGCGAGGCG
>Ga0335077_10001453_pt1 | contig 28129 bp, 23 predicted proteins | sample Lox_Sample_31_FD_207151 | JGI IMG/M metagenome (GOLD analysis project Ga0335077, IMG submission 207151) | Soil microbial communities from Loxahatchee National Wildlife Refuge, Florida, United States - Lox_Sample_3.1 | ecosystem: Environmental > Terrestrial > Soil > Wetlands | place: USA... | reverse complement strand
CGCCCTGTCCATGCTTCCCATCAACTGGCTGGGCGCTGCGCTGCTGATCCTGGCGTTTACATTTTTTGTTCTCGAAGCCAAATTTGCGGCGCACGGCGTGTTGGCCCTGGGAGGCACGGTGGCCATGATCCTGGGCGCGGTGATTCTCATCAACAGCCCGCTTCCCGAAATGCGCATCCATCTTTCTACTGCCATCGCCGTTACCTTACCTTTCGCCCTTATTACGGTGTTTCTGGTGTCTCTGGTGGTTCGTGCTCGAACGTCAAAAGTGGTTACTGGGAGCGAGGGAATGATTGGGCAGATTGGCATGGCGATCGGCGACCTGACACCGGATGGCCGCGTCTTTGTGCGGGGAGAATATTGGAATGCCGTCGCTACGTCGCCGCTCAAAGCGGGCGCGCGGGTGCGCGTTAAAGCGGTCGACCACCTGAATCTGACTGTGGAGCCTTTCGAAAATCAAGCAGGAGCCTGACCTATGCCATTCGACGTTTCGACTTTGTTGATCACGCTGATCATCATCATTTACCTACTGTCCTCCATCAAGATCCTGGCCGAGTATGAGCGTGGCATCATCTTCCGGCTCGGCCGCGTCCTGCCGAAGCCCAAAGGTCCCGGCATCATCCTCGTCTTTGCGCCCATCGATCGCATCGTGCGCGTATCCCTGCGGATCGATACGCTGGAAGTTCCGCCGCAGGACGTGGTGACACGCGACAACGTCACGGTGAAAGTGAACGCCGTGATCTTTTTCCGGGTGATCGACCCGTCGCTGGCCGTCATCGAGGTCGCGAATTTTCTATATGCCACGTCTCAGCTCGCGCAGACCACGCTGCGCAGCGTGTTAGGGGAAGTGGAACTCGACGAACTGCTGAGCCAGCGCGAGAAGCTAAACGTACGGCTGCAAGCCATTCTGGATCAGCACACCTCTCCCTGGGGTGTGAAGGTGACCATGGTGGAAGTTAAGCAGGTGGATCTGGCCGACCAGATGATTCGCGCGATTGCCCGCCAGGCCGAGGCCGAGCGCGAGCGCCGCGCCAAGATCATCAATGCTGAAGGCGAATATAGCGCGGCGAACAAGCTCGCCATGGCTGCGGAAGTGATCCAGAAGCAACCCGCGGCGCTCCAGCTGCGCTACCTCCAGACATTAATCGATATCGGCACGGAAAAGAATACGACTATTGTGTTCCCCCTGCCAGTCGATATACTTACTAATTTAGGGCGTGCGTTGGACCGGCTTGCCGGCGAGCCAACCAAGCCCCAGTGAACACTTAACTTAGGTCAACAGTCGTGCCCGAAACTGCTATGAGCAAGACCGAAGGCGAATATGAACTGGTGCTGGGCAACCGGCAGCTTCTAAGCGCCTTCTTCATCATCGTCATTCTGTTCGGCGTGTTCTTCACCATGGGTTACGTCGTGGGGCGGAACTCGGCGCCCGCAACTGCGGCCTCGCCCATGCCGGCGCCGGTTGCTGCCAGTCAGCGCCCGGAAACTGTGCCCTCTCCACCCGTCCAATCCCCGGCGTTACCGGCGCAAAGTGCGGCTCCTCCGGCTGAGACTCCGGCGCCACCGCCGGTACAGGAGAGCAAACCGAAACCGGTTGAGATGCCCGCCAAACGGGAGGTGGCTCCGCCGAAGGTCGAAGCATCTCGGGCTGAGCCGGCGCCGCCGGTTCGTACGAGCGCTCGTGCCACGAGCGCCTCAGGCGCGGTCGCGGTGACTCCGGGGCCAGGGAACATGTATCTGCAGGTGGCGGCGGCGGCACAGCCGCAGGCGGGCGTCGTGGTCGATACGCTGAAGCAGAAAGGATTTCCGGCACTGCTGGCGCAAGGACCCAACGCGACTCTCTTTCGCGTAATGGTGGGGCCATTCGCCGACGCGTCTTCGCTGGGCAAAGCCAAGGCTGAGCTCGAGAACGCAGGCTTCCGTCCCTTGGTGCGAAAATAGGCGGGGACAGGCATTCCTGCCTGCGCAGAATTTTTCGTGCTCGACACCCTCGTGCATATCGGTTCTCACGGCCCGCGTTTGCCTGAATGGGCGCGCAAGAGCCGGACGCATTTCGACTCTCTGCACGCGATCAAGAGCGATCTTCGGCGGCTGAACCTGCACACCGTGTGCGAGTCCGCGCGCTGCCCCAACATTCACGAGTGCTTCCATCGCGGCGCCGCAACCTTCATGATTCTGGGCAACCTCTGCACGCGCGGCTGCGGATTCTGCTCGGTTCCCAAGGGCTCTCCTGCCAAGCACGACATGCGGCTCGATCCGGACGAGCCGGCCAATGTCGCGCGCATGGCTGCACGGATGAATTTGCGTTACGTGGTTATCACGAGCGTGAACCGGGATGACCTTCCCGATGGCGGGTCGCAGCATTTTGCCCAGACCGTTCGCGAAGTCCGGCGCGTGCTGCCTGACGCGCGTGTGGAAGTTTTGACACCTGATTTTTGCGGCGACTTCGAAGCCGTGGCGCGGGTGCTGGATGCCGGTCCCCACGTGTTCAATCACAACATGGAGACGGTCGAGCGTCTGTATGGCCGGGTCCGCCCCCAGGCCGATTACCATCAATCCTTGCGCGTGCTGGATTTTGCGCGAAAACATCGGCCCGGGGTGTTGGTCAAATCCGGAATCATGGTCGGACTGGGTGAGTCGAGCGACGAAGTGTATGGTTTGTTGCGCGATCTTCGCCCCGCGGGCGCGGACGTTGCCACCATCGGACAATACCTCCAGTCCACGCGCCGCAACCTGCCGGTTGCCGAATACATTGAGCCCCGGCAATTTGACGCCTACCGCGACTTCGGACTTTCCATCGGCTTCAAAATGGTGTTTAGCGGGCCGCTGGTGCGCAGTTCTTACATGGCGGACCACGTGAGCGAACAGGCTCGCCTTTGAATTACCTGCTGGCGGCGCTCACCGCGCTTCTGCTCATTTTCGCGTTTCCGCGTTTCGATCTCGTTTGGCTGGCGCCGGTAGCGCTGGCGCCGTTGCTGGTGGCCGTCGTCCGCGAGCCGCGGCCGCTCCGGCGGTTCGCTGCGGGATATGTGTTTGGCGTCATCTACTGGTTCGGCGTCTGTTACTGGATTCAGTTCACTCTCTCGGTTTACGGCAACCTTGGCGAGGCAGCCGGATGGGCCGTTTTTCTGCTGTTTTGCCTGGTGAAGGCTCTGCACATGGCCGTGTTTGCGCTCATCGCCGGCATCCTCATGCGTACGGCCTGGGGCATTCCCGGCGTATCGGCGCTGTGGGTGGCGATTGAAGTCACGCACGGCCCGCTGGGATTCGCGTGGCTGGCTCTAGGCAATGCGGGCCTCGACATGGGCATCCCCATGCGCCTTGCGCCTTACACCGGCGTCTACGGCCTCTCGTTTGTGTTCACGATGATGTCGGCCGCTCTGGCGTTGGCGGTGTTGCGGCGCCCGCGATGGCAACTTGCCTGGCTCGTGCCCCTGCCCTTGCTGGTCCTGCTGCCGCGCCTCCCCGATTTTCAGCCGGGAAAACAGACCGCCGTGTTGGTGCAGCCGAATATCTCAGACACGGTCGAGTGGACACCGCAGTCTCTCGAAAAGATGGAGCGCCACGTACTTTACCTCTCGATGACCGCGATGTTTCACGACAAAGGCCAGACCCCGCAACTGATGGTGTGGCCGGAAGTGCCGGCGCCGCTCTACGCGGACGATCCCGGGTTTCTGCAAGTGGCTGGGAATCTGGCCCGCACGACACGCGCGTATTTCTTGGCGGGAGTGGTCGCGCACCGCTCCGACGGCGCGCCGCTCAATTCCGCTCTGTTGGTGGCACCCGCCGGAGAAGTGGCGGGCAGATATGACAAAGTGCACCTGGTCCCCTTCGGGGAATTCGTGCCCTGGCCTTTCGGCTTCGCCAACAAGATTTCGACCGAGATCGGGGACTACAAGCCAGGCGACAAAGTTGTCGTACTGCCTGTAGGCGATCATCGCATAGGCGTCTTCATCTGCTACGAGTCCGTCTTTCCGAATTTCGTGCGGCAGTTCGCGGCGGACGGCGCGGAAATGTTTGTGAATATCTCGAACGACAGTTGGTTCGGGAAAAGCGCGGCGCGCTTGCAGCACCTTAAGATCGTGCGCATGCGTGCCGCTGAAAACCGCCGCTGGATTCTGCGCTCCACCAATGACGGTATCACCGGAACCATCGATCCTGCCGGGCGCCTGCTCGGCACGCTGCCGAACTACGTGGAATCGGCGTCGCAAACGGGATACTCGTACGTGAAGGAAACGACGTTCTACACGCGGCATGGAGACTGGTTCCCGCTCCTCTGTGCAATAAGCGCCATGAGCCTTCTAGCGGGGAGGCTCTCGAAAACGAAACGTTCGTGAATCAGCGCCTACCGCTGATTCGCCTTCAGCACCTTTTTCCGGAGTCTGATCGACTGCGGCGTGACTTCCACAAATTCGTCCTCACGGATAAACTCGATGGCCTGCTCCAGATTCAGGATGCGCGGCGGCACCAGCCGGATGGCCTCGTCGGCGGTTGAGGCGCGCATGTTGGTGAGCTTCTTCTCTTTGACGATATTCACATCCAGATCGTTGTCGCGCGCATTCTCGCCCACGATCATGCCCTCGTAAACTTCCATCCCCGGCGTCACAAAGATTTCGCCGCGTTCCTGAAGATTCCAGATCGCATACCCCGTCGCTTTGCCCGCGCGGTCGGCCACCAGCGATCCCGTGGGCCGCGTCGGAATCTCGCCCTGCCAGTCGATGTACCCGTGGAACAGGCTGTTCATGATGGCTGTTCCGCGCGTGTCGGTGAGGATCTCGCTGCGCAAGCCGATGAGCCCGCGCGAAGGAATGTGAAACTCCAGCCGCACGCGACCGGAGCCGTGATTCACCATCTTCGTCATCTTGCCCTTGCGCGAGCCGAGCTTCTCGATCACCACGCCCAGAAACGACTCAGGACAATCGATCACCAGCAGCTCCAGCGGCTCCTCCACCTTTCCGTTCGTCTTGCGCGTCAGGATTTCGGGCTTGCCCACCATCAGTTCATAACCCTCGCGCCGCATCATCTCGATCAGAATGGCAAGCTGCAATTCCCCGCGGCCCATCACTTTGAACGCGTCCGGACCGCCGGCTTCCTCGACGCGGATGGAAACGTTCGTCAGCAGCTCCTTATCAAGGCGGTCGCGCAGATTGCGCGACGTCACGTAAGTTCCCTCGCGGCCCGCAAAGGGCGAGGTGTTGACCGTGAAGGTCATGGCGATGGTCGGCTCATCGATCTGAATGTGAGCCAGCGGCTTTGGGTTCTCCACGCTGGTAACCGTTTCGCCGATGGTGATGCCTTCGACGCCGGCGATAGCCAGCAACTCGCCGGGGTGCCCTTCGGTTTCGTCCACGCGCTTTAATCCTTCAAACGAATACAGCTTGGTGATGCGCGTTTTCTGCAGCGTGCCGTCCAGCTTCGCAATGCCCACTTCATCGCCGTACTTCAATGTGCCCTCGAACACGCGGCCGATGGCGAGCCGGCCCAGGTAGTCGCTGTAATCCAGATTTCCCACCAGCATTTGGAGCGTGCCCGCCGGATCGCCGGGCGCCGCGGGAATGTGCTTCACGATGGCGTCGAACAACGGCCGCAAATCCTGCGGACCATCCTCCATTGACGCTTTGGCGACGCCCGCCCTGGCATTCGAGTAGAGCACGGGAAAATCCAGTTGATCCTCGGTGGCGTCGAGATCGATAAACAGATCGTAGACTTCGTTCAACACTTCCTGCACGCGCGCATCCGGCCGGTCGATCTTGTTGATCACGACGATCTGCGGCAGCTTGGCTTCAAGCGCCTTCATGAGCACGTAACGGGTCTGCGGCAACGGGCCTTCGCTGGCATCCACCAGCAGCATCACGCCGTCCACCATCTTGAGCGCGCGCTCCACCTCGCCGCCGAAATCGCTGTGGCCCGGCGTATCCACGATGTTGATCTTGACGTCGCCGTAACGCACCCCCGTGATCTTGGCGAGAATGGTGATGCCGCGCTCGCGCTCCAGCTCGTTCGAATCCATCACGCGTTCCACGACGGCTTCGTTGTCGCGGAAGATGCCGCTCTGCCGGAGCATGGCGTCCACCAGCGTGGTCTTGCCGTGGTCGACGTGGGCGATGATGGCGATATTGCGAATGTTTTCGTTTTTATTCTTCATGAATGACTTCAATTGAATTGAGCCGCGCCGCAGCGCGCGCGGGATAGACGCCGGCCAGCACCGTGGTCAGCCACACCAGAGTTGATGCTCCTGTGAGCAACGCAAACGGCGGATGAAACTGGATAGTCCAGCCGAAACTTTGCTTGTTGATGACGTAAATCAGCACGAGCGATAGGACAAACCCGAGCGCCAGGCCCAGCAGGTTCGCCGCAATGCCAAGAAACCCGGCTTCGAGCAGGATCATCCGCCGTATCTGGGCCGGAGCTGCGCCCAGGTATCGCAGCAGACCGAACTCACGGCGCCGATCCAGCACCATTGCGAGCAGAGAGTTCGCCGCTCCCAGCATGGCCACTGCAATGGCGACGCCCTCGAGCGCGTACGTGATGGCGAACGTCCGGTCAAATATCGTAACGGCATTTTGACGCAGGGTGCGATTCGGCGCCACTGTGACGCGGTAATGCGCGAGGCGCGCTTCCACCGCGCGCCGCACCTGGTCGGGATCGGCGCCGGGACGCACGTAAACGGCCAGGTTGGTGGCCGAAAGATCCGGTAAATATTTCAGCAGAGTTGACCGGTCGAAGATCACCCATCCGCGCTCGCTCGAATAATCGTAGTAGATGCCGGCAACCGTGACTTTCACGAGACGATCGCCCAGCGGCAGGCTCAGGACGTCGTTGGCGTGCACGCCGTGCTTGTTGGCGAATGGTTCGCTCACAATGACACGATCGCGTCCCGCGAGTGAGCGTAGAATGGCCTCCCGGTTCTGCCCAGGCAAAAATCGCAGCCTGCCGTGGCGGCGGACAATATCCGCATTTCCCGCGCCCAATGTGGCGCGCTGCCCTTCGTATTCGAGCTCGAGCGCATGAAAAACGTCTACCGACTCGACACCGGGAACTCCGGAGACCACTCCCGCAACCTCAGCGGAGAGCGCTGGATGTTCGCCCGCGCCGGCGCGGGCCGCCGGGCGCACGTAGAGGTCCGCGCGCAGTTGCGTATCGAGCCACACGATTACGGTTTCGCGGAAACTCCCCACCATGATGCCAACGCTGGCCATCATCGCAATCGCGGTAGCCAGCGCGCCCACGACCACTGATGTGCGCGCCAGCGACGCCGCCAGTCCGCGCACTGCCAGGAGTCCTTCTGGTCCGAACAACCAGCGGGAAGCACCGCGTGTGCCCGCTGCCAGCCCCGTGACCACTGCCGGCGCCGCCATCGCCATAGCTACAACTGCCAACAGTGTCGCCGCGTAGCCAGCGACGGGCTTACCATCGATCGGCCGCGCTTGGGAGACGGCCGCCGCGATCACTGCGGCAAGTAAGCCCCAAATCAGATTTCGCCGCGCATGCGTTCTCGCATAATGTTCGTGTGCGCCGCGTCCCATCGCCTCCACCGGTGCCACTTGCATGGCCTCGCGAGCGGGCGCCAGCGCCGAGAGCACTGCGACCGCGACGCCGGCAGCAATCGCTGTCCCCACGGCGGAAAGATCCAAAGCCACCTCAGCCGGGCGGCTGCTCACGTAGATTGAATTCACTGTGTCTGCGATCAAGCCGACGGCGCCTTCAGCCATCGCTCTCCCAAACGCGACGCCTGCCAGCGAGCCCGCCAGTCCGAATAGCAATGCTTCGCCGAGAAACAACCACAGCACCCTGCGCCGGCTGGCGCCCACCGCGCGCAGCACACCGATTTCCGCCCGCCGCCGTACTACGCTTACCGAAATCGTGTTGTAGATAAGGAAGGCGCCCACAACCAGAGAAATGTAGCTGAGCACCCGCAAATTCCAGCGAAAGGCGCGCAGCATGCGCTGGTTTTCCTCGCTGCGCGTGCCTGGTTTTTCGAGGCGATAACCGGCCGGCAGAATCGCGCGAACTTCACGCTGCACGCGCGAAAAGTCTTCATGCGGCGAACAGAAGACTTGGATGCGGTCGAGCTTGCCGTATTGATTGAGCGCACGCTGTGCCGCGGCGATGTCGAGCAACACAAATTCCGCATCCTTGGCGTCGGCGATGCCAGCCACCGCAAACTTCAGGCTTCTGTCGCTTAGGGTGAGCGCCAGAGGATCGGCCTCCTTGAGCCCCAGCCGGTTCGCCAGCCCGCTCGATACCACGATCGCGGCATCCAGATCGCGTGGAAGAGCCTTCGCGGCCTTAGCGTCTGGCCGCTGCGAGACGAAATCCACGCCATACACCGTCACGCTTCCCTTTCTGTCCAGCACGCCTTGCGTCTCGATCACCGGAGCAAATCGTGCATTCACCGGCAGCGCCGTCAAGGCTGCCATCCACCGTTCGTCTACTCCGCCGTTCGCGATGACTTCCAGATCTGTCTTACCCACCAGCGTTTCGAGCGAAGACCGGAATGATCCCGTAGCTGCATCTCCCGCCAGATCGATGGCAATTACCACACCCACACCCAGTGCCACAGAAATGATCGTGAGGGCCGTGCGGAGCAAGTCGCGGCGCAGCGGGCGCAGAATGAGCGTTCGGAATAGCTGAAGCTGCTGCATGGAATCCTATGCCCGCTCGACAGCCACGACCTGCCCATCGCGCAATTGGACTCGGGTGTGAGCGATAGCTGCTGCTTCCGCGCTATGAGTGGCCACCAGCACCGTCGCGCCAAAGCGCCAGGCCGCGTCAGCGAGCAGCGCCAGCACCTGCTCGCCACTTGCATTGTCGAGATTGCCCGTGGGCTCGTCGGCGATCAGGATCTCCGGTGAGTGCGCCAAAGCCCGCGCAATGGCTACCCGCTGCATCTGGCCGCCGGAAAGCTGGTGTGGAACGGCATTCACCTTGTCCGCCAGCCCCACCCACTCCAGGCGGTCTCGCGCCGCCTCGCGTGCGTTCGGCGATCCTGCGAGCAGCAGCGGCAGCTCGACATTTTCGAGCACGGTGAGTGCCGGCAGCAATTGAAAAAACTGAAACACAAATCCGATTCGTGAGCGCCGCAACGCCGTCAGTTCCTGTTCGCGGAGCGAGCTGGTGTCGCGGCCATCGATCAACACTTCGCCCGACGTGGGAAAATCCATGGCGCCCGCGAGATTCAACAGCGTCGTCTTCCCGCAGCCGCTGCGGCCCACCAGGGCGGTAATCGTTCCCGGCTCGAGGACCAGCGAAACATCCCGAAGAGCCTCCAGTTTCTGTCCATTGTTCTGATAGATCTTTGACGCCCGGCGCAGTTCCAGGCGGGGCAGGTTCATCGATATTAACCATTATACCGTTGAACGGATCTACGACAGCGCGCGTCGTGAGGTGCGGCGCTTTTCCCGGCCTCCCGCGTGCCCGCGAACCACCTTGTAAAAGAAAAGCCCTACGGGTCCCAACAACCCTGACGGAAAAGGGTCCCGCACTTTCTGCCATTCTTCGCCCGGCGGGAAGCGCCGGCCATAACGCTCGTACACCGCCGAATAATCGATCGGTCCATTGCCGAGCACCCGGTTGATCAGCAGGTTGGTGACGTCAATACGGATGCGATTGGATCCAGTCTGTATCTGATGCGTCACATCGAAGCGGTAAGGGCGCATCCACGCGACGCCGGCTGTCTTGCCATTCAGCCATAGCTCAGCTGTCTCGCGCACTTCGCCAAGATCGAGGACCACGCCGATATCCGGCGCCAGCGCCATGCTGAAGGAAAACTCTGCTTCGTAAGTGCCACGGCCCGAAAAGTACCGTGCGCCCGGCAGATCCGTCCATGATTTGAGCTCATCAAGAACGACTTCAGGCACACTCGTGTCTTCGAATCGCAGCCGCCAGTGCGCCGTCAAAGGGACAGCGGCGGGAATGCCGCTCACCGTGATTTCTTCGCGCCGCTTCGGGCCCTGGACATAATAGGCGCGGTTCTCGAAGACGCGAGCCGTCCAGCCTTCGCTAGTGGCCTCGAGGTTGAGGTCGGTATCAACAACCGTCGGACTCCCGCCGATTTCCGCGAACGCGATGACGCGAGATTCAAATGGCCCCAGCGTGAGGGCAACGCGCGTGCCCGCTTTTGTGTGCTCGAACGCGATCATGGGCTCGATGGTGCCAGTCTTAAGATCCCAGACCTCCGGCTGTTTTTCTCCAACGCGGAAAGTAGCATCCAGGCGCTGTGGGTTTTCGCTCGTACTGGCAAGGAAATAATAATCGCGTTCGGCCGTGCGGCGGTGCACGAAACTCACGTGCGGGCTGGCCTCGCGAAACGCAATGTCCGGCTGGCGCCAGCGCAGCGCATTCAAGAACGACGCTTGCTCGTCACGCGAGAAAATGGCTACACCCTCGCCGCATCGATGCGAGTGGAGGGCGGGAGCTTCAGGCACCGCGCCGTACAGTTCGCGCACCAGTCGTTCCACTTCGCCTCGATTTTTCTCCCGATCGCGCAAGCCATAAGTGAGCTGCGGCAGCCGCCCGGTGGCGATCACAATTCCACCCTGCTCGACAAACGCCTTGATCTTCTGAAGCGACTCCACATCGATGCCGGTAAGCTGGGGCAACACCAGAACCGAGTACTCGCCGTCCCCGGAGCGCAGACGGCCGTTCTGCACCTGCATCTCAACAAATGCAAACGTATCGACCCCGTCGAATGAATACCCGTTAGTGATGATGGTTTTCACCACGTTGGATTCATAATGCAGGGCGTTCGCCAGGCCGAATTCGGGCGGAGGACCATTCGAACTCAGCCGGTCGCGGACCGCCCAGTTGAGCAGCAGTTCTCTGATCTGCGCCTCCGCCATGGCGTCTTCGGCGGGAAGATACACCAAGATGTCTGCAACCGGCTTCCCCTGCTGGAGAATGTAGCTTGTGCGGTTGAGGTAATCGACAAAGAGCGAAACGTACGGCCAGAAGGGAGAACAGTGGTTCATTTGGGGACCGAAGTACGTCACCCATCCCGGCGAACCGGCTGCGGCCGGCGAATACGGGTACACCACTCCGTACAGCGCATTGATGCCGCTTAGAAAGTGCAGGTCCGAACACAGCTTGATCTGCTCGAGCGTATCGCCGAAGCGGTTCGGGTTGCCGAGCCACGTCCACGCTTCGGCCAGCACCGTGCGCTTGCCGGCGAGATGCGCACCCGAGCTTGCCCAGCGTGACGAGTTGAACTCCTTCCACTCGTAGTGCTCCCCTGTGGGAACGTCCACAGCTCGATAACTGGCAAGCGAAACCGGGGGCACACCGTAGGATTCCACCTGCGCGGTCACGCCCTTGCGGTGCGCCCAGTCGGCGAGGGGCTGAACGAAGGCTTCGGATGCCAACTCGGAGAGCGTCCTCCAGTAATCGCAGCGCAGGTCGCGCGAATCGGGATGCTTCCGGTCGAACAGCGCGGGGAGGTGCGCGACCAGGTCGTATCCGCGCTTGCGCTCAAAAATGCGGGGAAATTCGTGGGTCCAGTTGGCGTCGTACACTTCGAGCGAATCGCAGAAGATGGATCGGACACCGTGCGCGGGAACTGCGTCAAGCAGCTTGTCGCCCACCGCGGCCAGGTATCGCTCGAGCGCGCCCGCGTTGTAGTGATCGAGTACTAGGCCTTCGGCCCCCAGCGAAGCGCGTTTCACCTGCATGCGCGTGGGGCACGAGTAATAGAAGTGAACTTCACTCTCGGCAGGTGGCGTTACCGATGCGCCCCCGGCGTCCAGTGTGAGTCTCGAATAGCCCTGCGCATCCACATGAAACACTGCGAGGATTTTTCCGTCTTTATCGATGTCCGGCACAGCGACCGGTGAGGTGGACGTTGCCGAGACCGTCTTGCGCCGCAGCGTCTGCGCGCTGTCCGCCGCGCTCACGCTTGGACCACCATACGGCCAGCCGGTTCCCAGCACCATGTCCACTGTCAGGCCGAGTTTCTTCGCAATAGCCAGTACGGAATTCAGAACTTCCAGAAACTCAACCGAAAGGTACCGCTGATTATGGACGCCATGCGCCGGATCGTCCAGCGTGATTGGATACGTGGGGCAGATCAGGACTCCGCCGACATGCGCTGCGGCCATCAGCTTCAGTTCGCGTTCACACTCCTCCACTGTCCACGCCGGTCCGAAAATGGTCCACTGCATGCGCATGCGGCTTGCGTTCGGAATATTCAAGAACTCGCGAACGTCCGGTTCGTTTGCCGAAGCTGCACGGGACCGCATCGACCGCGCCGCAACACTGAGGGCCAGAAATGTTCGCCGCGTGAGGTCGCCGTTGGGCCGCATGCAGTCGATTCTATCGGATTGAAATCCGTTCAGTAAGATATGAAAATTGGCAGTTTAATGACCGACCGGCTCTATTACCACGATTCTTACCTGCGCGAATTTCGTGCGCGCGTGCTCGATCGCTCGGATGACGGCCGCGCCTTGTATCTGGATCGCACGGCCTTCTATCCCACCTCCGGCGGCCAACCCAACGATATCGGTTCGATCGAGGGCGTCTCGGTTGTGGATGTTGTCGATGAAGACGAACGCATCGCGCACCGCATGGCGGTTCCGGTCGATGCCGCCGAAGTCCAATGCTCGGTTGACTGGGTCCGCCGTTACGATCACATGCAGCAGCACAGCGGCCAGCACCTGCTCTCCGCCATATTCATCGAGCAGTTCGGCATTGAAACTTGCAGCTTTCACTTGGGCGAGGAGACTTCAACCCTAGATCTTGAAGTTCCGGCGATCGACATGGAAAAAGTGACTGCCGCGGAACGGCGAGCCAACGAAGCGGTGTGGGAGAATCGCCCGATCGTCGTCACCTACGAAGAGGCGCACTCCGCAGGCGACTTGCGCAAGCCCACTGGGCGCGCCGGAACGCTGCGGATCGTTTCCATTGATGGCCTGGACCGCATTGCCTGCGGAGGGACTCATGTCCGCCTGACGGGCGAAATTGGACCTGTTCTGATTCGGCGCCTGGAGAAGATCCGCACCACTACGCGTGTGGAATTCTTGTGCGGCGGCCGGGCCATCCGCCGGGCACGGGCCGACTATGATCTGCTCACGCGCACCGCGCAGGCATTCACGACCTCGATTGATGAGGTGCCCGATGCCGCCCGCACGCAACTCGAAGCGGTCCGCGACGCCGAGAGACTGAGCCGTAAACTGGACGCTGAACTGGCGCGGTATCAAGGCCGCGAATTGTATGACTCCACCGCGCCGGATTCGAACGGCGTTCGCCGCGTCGTGCGACGCCTGCCAAAAGGGTCCATGGAAGATCTGCGCGCGCTGGCGCAAAGCTTCACCGCTCAACCCAATGCCGCTTTCATCGGAGTAATCGACCAGCCGGCCTCCGTGCTGTTTGCGGTGTCCGCCGATGCAGCCGTCGAAGCCGGCAAAACGCTGCAGCCACTTCTTGCCCAAGCCGGCGGGCGCGGCGGGGGAAGCGCCCGTGTGGCGCAGGGCAGCGTGCCCACGCTCGAAGCGCTGAACGCCGTCGTGCGATCCCTGAACCGGTAGCGCTACAGTGGTCGTCGGGTGCAGCTTTCCGATTTCGATTACCATTTCCCGCAAAATCTGATCGCGCAGGAGCCGCTGCCCGATCGCGCCGCCTCGCGCATGCTGGTGATTCACCGCGGCGAGCAGCGCTGGGAAGATCGCATATTTCGCGACCTGCCCGCGTTTCTTGCGCCCGGCGACTGCCTGGTGCTGAACGATTCAAGAGTATTTCCCTGCCGTCTCTTCGGCCATCGTGCCGGTGTCCATTCGCTTCCCGTGGGCAAGCGGAATCCCAAGCGCCGCGAGAACCTGAGCGGCGCCGTTGAGGTCTTTCTGCTGCGGCCTGTTTCTGCCGACGGCAAAGAGTGGGAAGCGCTCGTCCGGCCCGGACGCAAGATGCGTACCGGCGAGCGCGTCAAGTTCGACGCCGCGCTCGAAGCCGAGATCACCTCGCGCGGCGAATTCGGCGAGCGCACGCTGCGCTTCTTAACAGAGGCAGATGTCTACGAGACCCTCGAACAAATCGGGCACGTGCCCTTACCTCCTTACATCAAACGCCCGGACGCGCCTGCTGATCGCGACCGTTACCAAACGGTGTTCGCACGCGAGAAGGGCTCCGTTGCCGCTCCCACCGCCGGCCTGCACTTCACGCCGGAAATGCTTGACCGCTGCCGCACCTCGGGGGCAGACATCGCTTACGTCACCTTGCACGTTGGCCTCGGAACCTTCCAGCCCATCCATCGCGAGCAGGTGGAGCAAGCCCGCCTGCATGCCGAATCTTACTGTATTACCGCGGAGAACGCGGCCAGAATGGATGCCGCGCGCCGTGTCGTGGCCGTCGGCACCACCAGCGTGCGCACCATCGAGAGTGCGCACCAATCAGGAGCCTTGCACGGCCAGACCGAACTTTTCATCTATCCCGGCTTCTGTTTCGCGCGCACCGGCGCCCTGCTCACCAACTTCCATCTGCCCCGCACCAGCCTCCTTTTGCTGGTCTGCGCATTTGGTGGCGCCGAGTTCGTGCTCGCTGCCTACCGTCACGCGGTCGAGCAGCAGTATCGCTTTTATTCGTACGGCGATTGTATGCTGATCCTTTAATCATGGACTGGCATCAGGTTCGCGACCCGCAAGACCCAGAGCTGGACCGCCTCGCTGAACATTACCGCCTGCACCCGCTGCACATTGAAGACTGCCGCCACCGGAACCAGAGCGCCAAGGTGGAAGAGAGCCGCGGGTACCTGTTCGCGGTGCTCAAGACGGTGGAAATCGCCAGCGACGGCTCGCTGGCTCTGGCGGATCTCGATGTATTTCTGGGCAGGGATTTCATCATTACCGTCGAAGAGCCCGACCAGCATTGCGCTCGCGCACTGCTGGAGGCCGTGCGGCAAGTAGACAGCAGCATGCGCGCCGATCAGGTGTTTTATCGCATCGTCGACAGCGTCGTCGATTCCTACTTGCCCGTCTTGGACCGCTTCAGCGAAATCATCGATGATCTGGAAGACCAGGTGCTCGACCGGCCGGCGCCGGAAACACTGTCGCGCATCTTTGAAACCAAGCGCAACCTCATCGTGCTGCGGCGCGTGCTGGTCAACACGCGCGATGTCGCCGGTCACTTGCAGCGGACCGAAACCGACCTCATCCATCGCGATATGTGGCCGTTCCTGCGCGATGTCTGCGATCACGTCGCGCGCAACCTCGATCTGGTCGAAATGCAGCGCGACCTGTTGACCGGCTCGCTCGACATTTACCTTTCGAGCGTCGCCAACCGTACCAACCAGGTCATGAAGGTGCTCACCGTGCTAGGCACCATAGCGCTCCCGGCGCTCGTGATTTCGGGGATCTACGGGATGAATTTGAAGGGGCTGCCGTGGGCTGATTCTCCACACGGCACAGCGATGGTGAGCGGAGTCATGCTAGCCACTACAGTGGTACTCCTCGCCATCTTGCGCCTGTTCCGCTGGTTCTGAGAGCCCTACAGCCTGGGCGCGTAGTATCCCTTGCGGGCTCGTACGATCAGGTCCTTGCGGCCTTTCACCTTCAGATCCACCGAGTGGTACAACCCATCGGTCTTCAGCGGCTCGGGCCGGTAAAAAATGTTGTACTGGTGCCGCAACTCGTTGGCGATATTCTCAAACGATTGCGCCAGGTCCTCGGCTTTGAAGGGGAAGAAAGCCTGACCGCCCGTTTCCGCAGCCAGGTATTTCAGCACCTTGTCGCCATCCGCCTCAACGCGCGAGATATTGGTTGAGATGCAATAGATCACGGCATCGGCCTTTTGCGCCATCTCGAGCGCTTGATCGCGCGATTCACGGCTCTGGTTGTCATCGCCGTCGCTCACGATGATCACTGCGCGGCGGAACTTGTGCCTTGGCTGATCCTGCTGCAGTTTGTCGCGGCAGGCGAAATAGAGTGCGTCATAAAGGGCCGTTCCGCCTCCCGGGCGCAGGCTGCGCACAGCCGTGGCAAGCTTTTCTGGATCGTCGATGAGGTCGGCCACCAGCTCGACTGAAGAGTCGAAGCTCACGATCATGCACTTGTCCTGCCGCGGACGGATGACGCTAGTGATGAAGTCCACCGCAGCCTGCTGCTCGAAGCGGAAGCGTTCGCGAATGCTGTTGCTGGTGTCCACCAGGATCGCGATGCGCAGCGGCAGGTCGCTCTCCGCCGTGAACTCCTGAATCTTCTGCGGCCGCTTGCTCTCGATCACCTGAAAATCTTCTTTGCCAAGATCGGTGATGAACTTGCCTTTTTTGTCCGTCACGGTGAACAACATGTTCACGCGCGTTACATCCAAAATGATGCGGGTGTCCGAAGGCTCTGCGTTGGCCGGCTTCTGGTCCGGTTGCTGTCCCAACAATGCGCCGGCACAAATCAAAAGGGGCAACAGCCATTTCATATAACTCGATTATACGGCTAGCTCGAACCGCTATCGTCGCCCGGCGGCGCTCACGCCAACGCCAGTATTTTATCGAACGCGTCCGAGACTTTCCGCAGCTTCTCCTGATCGTTAGGCTCGTAACCGATCTCCGGGGAAAGGAACCCGCGATACCCGACCTTCACCAGCGCCGCCATCACCGCCTTCCAGTCCACATCGCCTTCGAGCAGATCGGCAAAGTGGCCCTGCTCGTAGCGGTTCGAGAGCTTATAGTCCTTCAGGTGAACGCGCTTGATCCGCGGTCCGAGTGTGAGGATCCAGTCCTGCGGGTATCCGTATTGCATGACGTTGCCCACGTCGAAGTGTGTCTGCAGCCACGGACTGTGGAACTGGTCGACAAATGCCCGCATTTCGAGCGGGCTCACCAGAAACTTGTTCCAGACATTCTCCGGCGTCAGCACGACCTTAGCCTCCTGCGCCCATGGAATGGCTTTTGGCAGCTCCGCGCTCACGCGCTGCCAGGTGTCTTCGTAGCCAAACTCGAACTTCGGCCCCTCGCCCAGCCGGCAGAGATAGAGCAGCAGCGCGCCACACTTGAGATACGTCGCGAACTCAATGGCCTTCTTCAACCCTTCGAGACTGCGCGCGCGCACCGCCGGATCAGGGCTGTTCAAAGGATTGGTCCGGAACGCCCCTCCAACCCACATGCTGGCGATCTGGACGCCCGCAGCATGCGCGGCGTCTCCGATGCGTTTCACTTCATCGGCGCTGAGCGATGACGCAACCTCGTCACCGAACCGGAGTTCGATGCCCTCGAAGCCCGCATTCTTCGCCTGGCGAAACTTCTCCGGCAACGGCATCGCGCCTGGAAAGATCACCGAGCAGATGCTCTTCACAAAGCGCGGCGTCTGCGACTGGGCGGGTAACGCGGCGGCCGCCCCCGCTGCGAGAAAATTCCTGCGATTCATGCCATCAGTGTAACGCCGCGTCCACTGCGTTAAGCGACCCGTCTGGTACATTGTGTCTTGCTCGCGCAGCCCTCCCAACGTCGAAATTTTCTCTTTTGCGCGTTGACGCTGTTCGCTCTAAACGTATACCTCGTACATGATCTCTTCGCCGTCGAGTACACGCAGTACATGGGATCGATCGAGGGCGCGTACATCAGCCTGGCGCGCCAGCTTGCCGGGCATTGGGACTTGACGTGGTGGCCCCTGTGGTACGCCGGCATCCCCTACCAAAACACATATCCCCCGCTGCTGCACTGGATCGACGCCATCCTCGTTATGCTCACCCACGTTTCCGCCGCCCACGCCTACCACGCGGTCACGGCGTTGTTCTATTGTCTGGGCCCGGTGACGTTGTTTTGGATGGCGTACCGCCTCTCGGCTCTCCTCTGGCCCAGCTTTGCCGGCGCGTTGCTGTATTCGCTGTTCTCGCCCTCTACTTTACTCATCGCTTCGGCTCGCCTCGCTGTGGGCGGAGTGTTGCGCCCACGCAGGCTCCAGACGCTCATGGAATATGGCGAAGGTCCCCACGTCGCGTCTCTGGCGCTGCTTCCGGTCGCGATCGTGGCGCTGGACCTCGCGCTCGCAAAGCGCCGTCCCGCTCTGTATGTGTTTGCCGCCGTGTCCATGGCCGCCGTCGTCCTCACCAACTGGCTGGGTGGATTCTCGCTCGCCGCCGCCGTGGTGGCTTATGTCCTCTCCAGGCGGCCCGGAGAGTTGAAACGCGTGTTGCTGACATGCGCGTGGCTCGCCATTTTCGCCTACGCTCTCGCAGCCCCGTGGATCCCGCCGTCGACGGTTGCCGCCATCCGCATCAACGCCCAGCGCATCGGCGGACCATACCCCATTACTGCAAACCATCTCCTGTATGCAGCCGTGATTCTGGCCGTGTTGATCTTGTTGTGGCTGCTCTTGGAGCGGACAAAGCAACCCGCTCATCTCCGCTTCCTGGTTCTGTTCGCATTGTTCATGGGCGCGCCGCCGCTGGCCGCCGCGTGGTGGGAAATATATCTCGTCCCTCAGCCCGAGCGTTATCACCTTCAGATGGAAATGGCGCTGTGCCTGCTTGCTGCTTTTGCCGTTGCGCCGGCCTGCGACCGCCTCGTCCGTACGCCGCGGCTCGCCGTACTTCTCGCGCTCTTCGTGTGCTGTTTTCTCCAGACCAAGCACTACCGCCGGGCCGCTCGCTGGTGGGCTCGTCCCATCGACATTCACACCACCAGCGAATACAAAATTGGCCAATGGATCGACCAGAACATGGCGGGCCGCCGTGTTTCTGTGCCGGGATCCGATTATTTTTGGCTGAACGCATTCACCGATGCGCCTCAGCTCGCCGGCGGCTTCGATCAGGGAATCACCAATCAGCTCCTCCCAGCCGTGGGCTATCAGCTTTTCTCCGGCGAAGGCACGAACAAAGAAGGCGAGCTGGCCGTGCTCTGGCTCAAGGCTTTCGGCGTCCATGCTGTTGGCGTGAGCGGCCCGCGCAGCACCGAGGTCTACAAACCCACGCGCAATTGGAAAAAGTACGAAGGCTTGCTGCCGGTCCTCTTCCGCGATGGCGACGACGTGCTCTACCGCGTCCTGCCGGATTCGGAGTCTCTGGCGCACGTGCTCCGTCCCGAAGCCGCGCTCGCGCGGCCGCCTCACGGCGTGCTGGACATGGGTTGGCTAACTGCCTATGTCGCCGCGCTTCACTATGCCGCTTCACCCGAAGTCGAGATGCACTGGATCAACCGCCATCACGCCGTGCTCGCCGCCGATCTGAGCAAAGATCAGCTTCTCTCCGTCCAGGTTACCTATCACCCAGGCTGGCGTGCGCGCGTCAACAACGCCGGGCGTCGTGTCATGAAAGACCCCATCGGCCTCTTGCTGCTTGCTCCCGACTGTGAAGGCCGGTGCGTCGTCGATCTGGAGTATGGCGACGATGCCGAAATGCTGGCCGCCCGAATTGCAAGCTGGACAGCCATGGCTGCCGCAATCGTCTGGGTAATCGCTTCTCTGCGGCGGAAGCGCGCGCCGTCCGTGCGATATTGAGGAAATGTCTCTTTCGCTCGGCATCGATGAGCTGGTCCGGTACACCAACGGCGAGCGTGCCAAATGGGAGGCGTGGTTCCAGAATAACCCTCCGGCGGCGCTTGATGCGCCCGTCCAGCGCGCAGCCGATTTCAGTGATGTCTGGCGGTTGATGGATCACATCTTCCGCGTGGAGAAACGTCACACACAGCGGCTGAAGCAGGAATCTCCCCTGCTCGAAAAGACGGGTGTAGTGTCGCACGACGTGGGAGCCTTGTTCGCCTTCGGCCGCGCGGCGCGCGAAGATCTTACCAGCTTCATCCGCGCGGCGGGCGAGGCAGATCTCAACCGCACGCTGGAAGTCAGCTACCGCAACCAGGCGACGAAGTTCACCGCCCGCAAACTCGTATTCCACATCTTTTTTCACGAGGTCCGCCACTGGGCGCAGATCGCGACCGCTGTCCGCAATGCCGGCTTCTCCCCGCCCGGCTTTCACGACCTCCTGTTCAGCGACGCGATGGAATGACCTTTCAGCCGGCATTCACCCGCGACACCCGCGCGCGCAATCTCGAGCGCCTGCGCCGCGAATCGTTCGACGTGCTGGTTCTGGGCGGCGGCATCAACGGAGCCGGCATCGCGCGTGATCTTGCGCTCCGCGGCCTCAAGGTAGCTTTGGTCGAGCAGCGCCATTTTGCTTCCGGCACCAGTGGTAAGAACTCGCAGCTCATTCATGGCGGACTTCGTTACCTCAAGTTCCTCCAATTCCATCTCGTGCGCGAATCGCTGCGGGAGCGCGCCACTCTGCTCGAGCTTGCCCCGCACCTCGTCTCGCCCCAACCGTTTCTCATGCCGATGTACGGTTGGCTGGCGCGGGTGTTCTACGGGACCGGATTGTGGATGTACGATCTGCTCGCTGGTAAGCGCAACATCGGGCGGCATCGCATGCTCTCCGCCGCCGAAGTCGGCGCACTCGAGCCCGGCCTCGCCCGCCACGGTCTCACCCACGGGGCGATTTTCTACGACTGCCAGATCCACTCCGCGCGCTTCGTCCTCGAAAATATCTGGGACGCGTCGCGCCACGGCGCCGTCGTCGTGAATTATGCTCAGGCGGAACGGCACGACGGCCGCGTCACCATCACCGACAAGCCCTCCGGTGAATCGTTCCCGCTCCAGGCGGAAAAATTGGTGGACGCCACCGGCGCCTGGGCCTCCGGCGAGGACCTCCGCCTCGTTCGCGGCTCCCACATCGTCATTCCGCGTGTGACCGCCAGCGACAACGCCATTGCCTATTTCGAAGATTCCGGCCGCATCGTTTTCGTCATCCCCTGGGGTAGTGCACGCCAGTTGTCGCTCGTGGGCACCACCGACCTCGATCACACCAACGGCCCCGACAACGTCCACATTTCTGCCGAAGAGACCGAATACCTTCTACGCATCGTCCGCCGGCTCTTTCCGTCCGCTCGCGACACCACGCTCATCTCGACTTTCAGTTCGCTCCGGCCCCTGATCCGCGCCGGTGACTCTTCAGCGACTGCGGCCAGCCGCGAGCACCGCATCTGGATGGCGCCGGACGGCGTGGTCCATGTGGCCGGCGGCAAGTACACCACTTACCGCGCCATGAGCGAAGAGGCCGCGAACTTGATTTCATCCGCCCCGTCCACCACCGCCGGGATGCCGCTGGGCGGCAATACCAAACAGCAGATCGACACGTTACTCGGCTCCACCGCCGACATCGCCGTTCGTCATTCGCTCACTGCTCAAGAAGTCGAACATCTCATCCGCGATTACGGCGTCCAGGCGCCCAATCTGCTCTCCTACCTCCCGCAGAGCGCGCCGCCGGCATTGACACGCGTCGAGTGCGCGCAGATCGCCTTTGCCGTCGAGCATGAGATGGCCGAGACATTGGCCGATCTGATGTTCGTCTCCACCTATTGGGGCTACGAACTCCGCTGGACCCGCGAAACCCTCACGCCGTTTGCGGAAGAAATGGCCCGCCGCCTGAATTGGGATTCGCCGCGTATCTCCGCCGAAATAGCAGCTTTCGTGTGACCGCCGATCCGCGGGCTATTTCCTCAACGTCGCGGCAAGCGCCGCTGCAATCTCGAATTCGCTCTGGATCTCCCGCGTCCGCAGGTGGTCCCGCACGTGTTCCAGCTTGCGTATATATGCGTTGAGCGCCTCTTCGATGGCTGCGCTGTTGGTGGCGAGAATGTCCCGCCACAATTCGAACGAGCTGAGCGCCAGCCGCGTTGTGTCCGCGAGGCCAGGCCCGGCAACCGACAGCCGGTCTCCTGCCTGTTCGGCTACCGTGGCCGCCAGCGCCGTCGACGCCAGTTGCGGCAAATGCGACGTAAACGAAACGATGCGATCGTGCTCCTCAGCGGCCAGCACCACGGGATGCGCGCCCATGCGACGCAACCAATCCACAAAATTCTTCGCCGGCCGTTTTTCGAGTTCCGCTGGGTCATCGGGCGTCAGCACATAGGTGCGGCCGCGGAATAATTCGGCGTCCGCTTCGGCCACGCCCCGCTTCTCTTTACCCGCCATCGGATGGCCGCCCAGAAACGCGCACCGTCCGATGTGCTGTCGCGCCGCGGCAACGATGGCGCTCTTCGTGCTCCCTGCGTCGGTGATCAGCGTGCCGGCATTGACGTAACTATCCAGGTGATGCAGCGTGTCCAGAATCCTGCCGATCGGCTGCGCCAGGTAGATCAGATCCGCTCCCCGTGCCGCATCGGCCATGGGCGCCGCTTCATCGATGGCGCCTCGTTCCAGCGCCACCCGGATCGTCGCCTCCGAACTCACCCCGACGATCGTTCCTTTAAATCCGGCTTTCTTGAGCGCCAGGCCGAAAGAACCGCCGATCAGGCCCACGCCGAAAATGGCAACGGTCTGCATCGGCCGTCAGATCACGCGGCTGACAGCCGTCGCAATCATCCGCAGTTGTCCCATCAACTCTTCGAACTGCGCCGGGTGGAGAGACTGCGCGCCGTCGCTTAACGCATGGTCGGGATCGGGGTGCACTTCCAGCAGCAGGCCGTCGGCGCCCGCGGCCACTGCGGCGCGCGCCATCGGAGCCACCTTGTCGCGCCGCCCTGTGCCGTGCGAAGGATCCGCGACAATCGGCAGGTGCGAAAGCTTCTTCACCACGGGGATCGCCGAAATGTCCATCGTGTTGCGCGTGTAATTCTCGAAAGTCCGAATGCCCCGCTCGCACAAAATGACATCGTAGTTGCCGCCCGCCAGAATGTACTCGGCCGACAGCAGCAGCTCTTCGATGGTGGCGGAGATGCCGCGCTTGAGTAACACGGGTTTCCGCTGATTGCCCAGTTCGCGCAGCAGGTTGAAATTCTGCATGTTCCGCGCGCCCACTTGCAGGATGTCCGCGTATCGCGCCACCAGCTCGATCTGCGTGGTGTCCATTACCTCGCTGACCACCAGCAAGCCGTGACGGTCCGCGGCGGCGCGCAGCATCTCCAGGCCCTGCTCGCCTAGTCCCTGAAAGCTGTACGGCGACGTGCGCGGCTTGAACGCTCCTCCACGGATGACCTTCGCTCCAGAGCCCGCCACCAGTTCCGCGCAGCGCTCGATCTGGTCATGGCTCTCCACGCTGCACGGGCCGGCCATTACCGCCACGCGCTCTCCGCCGATTTCCACCGCGGCGCCGCCACTCCCGCGCACCTTGACGATTGTGCCCCCCGGCCGGAATGTGCGGCTGGCCAGCTTGTAAGGTGAAATGATGCGGTGCGCCTCTTTGACGCCCTCCATCACTTCGAACGTGGCGATATCGAAATCGTCTTTGCCCCCCACGCCGCCGAGCACGGTATGTCTCACGCCCGTGGAGCGGTGAACGTCGAAGCCCAGCTCCACCAGCCGGTCAATAACGCCCTGAATCTGCGCCTCGCTGGCGCCCTCTTGCATCACTACGAGCATTGGTCCGCCTCACCTGAAATCGTCTATTCCACTTCTCCATCTCGGATATCGCAACGGGGACTGGCTCCACTGTCCTATCTAAACACTCGCCTCCGGCCGGACGGCTCATCATGGACAGTGGTGCCTCTCCTGAAAATAGCTGTAAACGAATGATTCGCCGAACCCGTACGGCGCGAAACGCGAGCCCGTCGGGGACTGGCTCCGCCGTCCCTAATCGAGCCCGTCCGCAAACCACCAACCCGCTCGTCGTGGACGGTGGTGCCTGTCCCCTCTGGCACGAGCCCTCTTCGCCATTTTCATGCTCGCGGGTGTCGCCGCCGGCGACATGCCGCTCAACTGTCCCCCTCTTCACTATTCCACTTCCCCATCCCGTGCCGCTTCCATCTTCAATTTTTGCAGCGTGCGCATCTCGTCGATAATGCGTTCGAAGATCCGGCGCGCGGCGTCCGGCGCCATCGGTCCTCCGTTATGCTCGGAGACGTTGCGCAGCACATCCTCCTCGCGCTTGGGCTCGTATATGGGCATCCTGCATTCCCGCTTGATCCGCCCGATTTCCTCCACCACGCGAGTCCGCTCGTTCAGGAGCGCCAGCAGGCGCCGGTCGATCGCGTCGATCCGCTCGCGGCAATCCGCGAGCGCCTTCACCGCCGCTTCAAGGCTCACGGCCGGTGTGCTCCCGCTTTCACCATGTCAAAACCGTGCTTCAGCTCGCGCGCGAACGATTCGAGCTGCATCTCGAGCGACGGATTGTCGAGATTCCGCTCGATCAGGTGCATAATGGCGCTGCCTACTACCACGGCTTCCACTTGCTGGCCCAATTCGGCCACGTGTTCCGGCCGCGAGATGCCGAATCCCACCGCCAGCGGCAATTTCGTAATCGAACGCATCGAGTGCACCAGCGGCCCCACGGCGTCTGAGAGTGTTTCGCGTTCTCCTGTCACGCCCGTGCGCGAAACCAGATACACGAAACCGCTCGAATACTGCGCCACCAGTTGCAGACGGCGCGGCGAACTGGTCGGCGCGGCGAGGAAGACGGTATCCAGACCCGCCGACCGCATGATCCGCACGTACTCGCCGGCTTCTTCTACGCTGGCGTCGGTGAGCAGGCATCCGTCGATGCCGCAGGCCGCTGCATCTTTCGCCAGCGCATCGAGGCCGTATCGCAGCACCGGGTTGAGGTAGGTGAACAGCAGCAGCGGGATTTCCGAGCGGCGACGCACCTCACGCGCGATATCCAGAACCTTGTGCAGTGTGGTTCCCGCACGAAGCGCCCGCTCGCCCGCGCGCTGGATCACGGGGCCATCGGCAATTGGATCCGAAAACGGCACGCCTAATTCAATCAGATCCGCTCCTCCCCGCTCCAGGGCCTCCACCAGCGCCGGCGTCTGTTCCGGCGCCGGATCGCCCGCCGTAATATACGCGATGAGCCCCTTGCGGCCGGAGCTCCGCAGCGAATCGAACAGAGAGCCGATTCGGGTCATGAACCAACCCCAAGGCAAAAGGCAAAAAGCAAAAGGCAAAAGGCAAAAGCAAATGCGGAAGGCGTGCTTCCTCCACTTTTGCCTTTTGCCTCTTGCCTCTTGCCTTTTGCCTTCTCTTTCTCTCTACTCATCCAGCACCCTGAAATTCTCCCGGTAAATATCAATGTCCTTATCGCCGCGCCCCGACAGATTGACCACGAAGATCTGACCCTTCGCCTGAGCCGCTCGCGAAACCGCCTCCGCCACTGCATGCGCCGATTCCAGCGCCGGAATGATGCCTTCGGTCTGCGAAAGCAACCGCGCCGCGTCCAGCGCCTGCCGGTCGTCGATGGAAACATACTCGGCGCGGCCTGTATCGTGCAGCCATGCGTGCTCGGGGCCCACCAGCGCGTAATCCAGGCCCGCCGAGACCGAGTGCGTGAGCGAAACCTGGCCGTCCTCGTCCTGCAGCAGGTAACTGCGCGCGCCGTGCAGCACGCCAGGCGATCCACCGGAAAAGCGTGCCGCGTGGTCGCCCAGCCGCGTGCCGCGCCCGCCCGCTTCTACGCCGATCAGCCGCACGCTCCGGTCAGGAATGAACGCATGGAAAATCCCGATGGCATTGCTGCCCCCGCCCACGCAGGCGAATACTGCGTCTGGCAAGCGCTGCTCGGTCTGTTGAATCTGCGCCCGCGCCTCTTCGCCCATCACCTTGTGAAACTCGCGCACCATCAGCGGATACGGGTGCGACCCCAGCGCCGAGCCCAGCAGGTAGTGTGTGGTCGCCACGTTCGTCACCCAATCGCGCATGGCTTCGCTGATCGCGTCCTTGAGCGTGCGGCTCCCGTTGGTTACCGCCACCACTTTGGCGCCCAGCAGTCTCATGCGGAAAACATTCAGCCGCTGCCGCCGCATGTCCTCTTCGCCCATGTAAACCACGCACTCGAATCCGAACAGAGCGCACACGGTGGCGGTCGCTACGCCGTGCTGTCCCGCGCCCGTTTCCGCGATGATGCGCTTCTTGCCCATGCGACGCGCAATCAGCGCCTGCCCCAGGCAGTTGTTGATCTTGTGCGCGCCGGTGTGCAGCAGATCTTCGCGCTTGAGGTAAATGCGCGCGCCGCCCATTTTTCCGGTCAGCCGCCGCGCAAAATACAAAGGTGTAGGCCGTCCGGCGTACGTTCGCAGCAGTTCGTTCAGTTCAGCGTGAAATGCCGGATCTTCGCGAGCCTCACAAAATGCCCGCTCCAGTTCTTCGAGCGGCGACATCAGCACTTCAGGCACGTAGCGCCCCCCGTAGCTGCCGAAGTGCCCGCCGGCGTCGGGTTGCGGTGTCATGAAGTCAATGCCGCCTTGAGAAATTGCGCCATCTTGCCATGATCCTTTTTGCCCGCTGCGCTCTCCAGGCGCGAGCACGCATCCACACCCCACGGCCGGGCCCGTTCAATGACCGTCCGGACGTTCTCCGAATCCAGTCCCCCGGCGATGATCACTTTCCTCGAGACTCCCGCCGCCAGCTTCCAATCGAACGCCACGCCGTTGCCGGGTCCGTCCAACAAAATCGCCTCCACCGGATATGGATCGAGCAACGCCGCGTCGAAATCACCACGAATCCGGATGGCTTTCCAAATCCGCGTTACCGCCGGAAAATTCGCTGCCTTCTCCTCTCCATGCAACTGGACAACATCCAGCCTCGCCTCCCGCGCGATCTTTTCAACCGTGCCGGGATCCTCATCCACAAACACGCCGACTTTCCAGACTGTGGCCGGAACTCGCTCGATCACACGGGCGGCGGCTTCAGCCGTCACATAGCGCGGGCTGCGCGGCCAGAAGTTGAAACCCAACGCCGAAGCGCCGCCCTCTGCTGCCGCCAGCGCGTCATCCACGTTCGTAATTCCGCAGATCTTGACCATCATGCCGTGCCGATCAACGCGCGCAGCGCCGCGCCGGGACTTGCCGATTTGAGAAGGTGCTCACCAACCAGGAATGCATCGAAGCCCGCGTCTCTCAACCGTTGAATGTCCTCGGGGGATCGAATCCCGCTTTCACTGATCGTCAAGACCCCGGCCGGAATCTCTTCAGCCAGCCGCAGCGAAGTCTCCAGAGTCACGGCGAAAGTTCTCAGATCCCGATTGTTCACTCCGATAATATCCGCTCCCGCTGCCAGTGCCACTCGAAGCTCTCGCTGGCTGTGGACCTCGACCAGCGCGGCCATCCCCCACCGCCCGGCCAGTTCGCGCAGGTCCCGGATCTGTTTTTCTTCCAGGATCGCGGCAATCAGCAGAATGGCATCCGCGCCGCTCGCTGCCGCCTCCACAACGTGATATTCGTCCAGAGTAAAATCCTTGCGCAGCGCCGGCAGGCTCACGGCTCGCCTCGCCGCGCGAAGATCCGCCAGGCTGCCCTGAAAAAAAGGGCCGTCGGTCAGCACGGAAAGCGCCGCCGCGCCGTTCTGCTGATATTCGCGGGCAAGCGCCGCCGGTTCGAAGTCTTCCCGTAGAATCCCCTTGCTGGGTGACGCTTTTTTGATTTCGGCGATAATGGCCGGCGACCGTTGAAGAAGTGCCGCGCGGAATCCGCGGCGTCCAGAGCGTTGTCCTTCCGCCTGCCGTTCCAGCTCCGCCCGCAGAACAGTGGCCTGCGCAAACTCTTCGCGCTTGCGGGCGACAATCCGGGCTAAAATGTCTGGAACGGCGTCAACCAACACGGTGCCTTTGGGTTACTGTCCATCGTAGCAAACCTGAAACCGCCGTTAGCCCCTCCGAAGTCTGCTGTAGTATGCTGGATTTACAGACATTAAATACTTTGTCATTGGAGGATTTTCCTCATGCCCAGGCTTAGAACTGCGGCTCTGTCCGCCGCAACTCTCCTGCTTCTCGCCTCCGCAGCTTTCGCGCAGGTTTCTTCGCTCGAAGGCGATGTGAAGGATGAGAACGGCGCGCCGCTCAAAGGCGCGCTGGTGAAGATCGATCGCAAAGACATCAAGGGACACTACCAGGTCAAGACCGATAAAAAGGGCCATTACTTCCATACCGGCTTGCCGTTGGGTCAATACAAAATCACGCTCGAAGTCGACGGCAAGGATGTCGACTCGATTGACAATGTCCGGACCACACTGGGCGAGTCCGTCGTCAACAACTTCAGCATGCAGGAAGCCAAGCAACGGCAGCAGTCGCTCGCCAAAGCTGCTGAAAGCGGAACGCTCACCAAAGAGCAGGAGCGCGGCATGTCCGCCGAACAAAAGGCCGCGCTCGAGAAGGCCGCCAAGGAGCGCGAGCAGGCTCTGGCCAAAAATAAGGCTCTAAACGATGCGTTTAACCAGGGCATGACTGCTATGCAGACCAAGCA